>Ga0116227_10003357_pt1 | contig 35675 bp, 32 predicted proteins | sample S1TSphgellanicum_FD_89693 | JGI IMG/M metagenome (GOLD analysis project Ga0116227, IMG submission 89693) | Host-associated microbial communities from peat moss isolated from Minnesota, USA - S1T2_Fb - Sphagnum magellanicum MG | ecosystem: Host-associated > Plants > Peat moss > Unclassified...
AGTACGAACGATTCGTCGGGCCCGAGGCGCACGACGCCCAGTTGGGGCTCGAGGGTCGTGAACGGGTAATCGGCGATCTTGGGCCGTGCGGCCGAGGCGACTGAGAGCAACGTGGACTTACCGGCATTGGGTAGGCCGACGATCCCGCAATCGGCCAGGAGCTTTAGCTCTAAACGAAGCGTGGCGCTCTCGGATGGCTCGCCCTTTTCGGCGAAGCGCGGCGCCTGCCGCGTGCTGGTGGCGAAATGCTGGTTGCCAAGGCCGCCGCGGCCGCCTTTGGCAACGCGGAAGCGCTCGCCGGCGAGCGAGAGATCGGCCAGCAGAACTTCGTGGCCATCCTCTTCGACCCGGTACACCAGCGTGCCGACCGGGACCGGGACGAGCAAGTCCTCGGCGCTGCGGCCCGACTTATTGGAGGTCGAACCGGCCTTGCCGCTCTCGGCCGCGAAATGTTTCTTGAAGCGGAATTCGATCAGGGTCGAGAGTTCGGGACTGGCCTCGAGCAAGACGTCGCCGCCACGGCCGCCGTCCCCGCCGGCCGGGCCGCCCTTGGGCACGTACTTCTCGCGACGCCAGGCGACGATGCCGTCGCCGCCGGGACCGCCCGCGACCGAGATCGTTGCCTCGTCGATGAACTGCACGTCAGACCGCGCCGGACCCGGAAAAACAAAAGAGCCCGCAGGCTCTCAAGCTCGCCGGGGAAGACGGGGGTCGCGCCCCGTCAGGCCTCGGCGATGACGTTAACGTGCTTGCGATTCCGCTTCTCCGAGAATTGAACGTGGCCGGGGACGAGCGCGTACAGCGTGTCGTCTTTGCCGATGCCGACGCCGAGCCCGGGGTAGAACTTCGTTCCGCGCTGCCGGATCAGGATGTTGCCAGCCAGCACGAACTCGCCTCCGAAGCGCTTGACGCCCAAGCGCTGGGCGTTGGAATCCCGGCCGTTGCGGGTCGAGCCCGCGCCCTTTTTGGACGCGAAAAGCTGGAGGTCGAACGTAAACATAGCGGGCGTAAGTATATCAGGGGCCTCGTCCAGGTGCAAGCGCGGTGTGTAGGCTGTAGGAGCAAAGCAGAGATGTCCGGTCCTTAGCAAAGCAGAGATGTCCGGAGCCGGCAAGGGACCGCCCCATGGAGCTCCCGACCATGACTACCTCGGAACTCGATCGCTTGCGGATCCGCGAAGGACTCCGCGCCGGGGGCCGGCGGCAAGCGGACGCGGCTCGGCTGCGGCAGGCTTCCCCGGCGGGTGCGTCATACGCACAGGAGGCTCAGCCCGTCCGCGAGGCCGAGCCTCGGATCCCTCGGCTTGCAGCTTCACAAGGCCGGCCCGGGTTTTGTCGAAAGCAGTGCGGTCGGGGCGCCGCATCGGCCCCGGCTCGGCGGGGGATCGGGGGGCGCTGCCCCCCGTATTACGTAGCGCCGAACCGGCGTGCCGTGCCGCGAGTTCTAACGGAGTTTTGGTTGGAGAAAAAACGGGTCGTCATTACGGGCATGGGCGCGGTCACGCCGCTAGGAAACACGCGCGAAGCATTTTGGCAAGGGCTCGTGTCGGGCGCGAGCGGCGTCGCCACCGTAACGGCCTTCGACGCCAAAGCCGCCGGCCTCAAAGCGCAGATCGCGGCCGAAGTGAAGGATTTCTACCCGGACGACCTGATCGGCCGGCGCGACGCGCGGCGGATGGATCGCTTCGCGCAATTCGCCTTCGTGGCGGCGCGCGAAGCGATCGAAGATGCGGCGTTTCCCGACGACCAGGAGCTGCGCGACGAGACGGGGGTCGTGGTCGCCAGCGGCATCGGCGGCATCATCACGATCCAGGAAACGGTTACCAAGGCGCGCGCTGCCGGCACGGCCGGCCGCATCACGCCGTTCTTCATCCCGATGCTGATGGGCAACGCGGCGCCCGCGCAGATCTCGATGCGTTATAAATTTCGCGGACCGATGTTCGCCGTTTCGAGTGCGTGCGCCAGTTCCAACGATGCTTTCGGCGTGGCGTACGACATGATCGTGCACGGTAAGGCGCGGGCGATGATCACCGGCGGCTCCGAAGCGACGGTAACCGACGTCGCGATGGGCGGCTTCGACTCGATGAAAGCGCTCTCGACCCGCAATGCCGAGCCGACGCGCGCGAGCCGGCCCTTCGACAAGGAACGCGACGGCTTCGTGCTGGCCGAGGGCAGCGCGATCTTCGTCCTCGAGGAACTCGAACTGGCCAAGTCGCGCGGCGCGCGCATTTACGCCGAATTGCTGGGCTATGGCGAATCGGCCGACGCGTACGACCTGGTGGCCGTCGATCCCGACGGCGGCGGCGTCGAACTCGCCCTGCGGCGTGCCTTCGTCTGCGCGGGGATCGTGGCGGCCGATGTCGATTACGTCAACGCGCACGCCACCTCGACGCCGATCGGCGACCCGGCGGAGTCGCAAGCGCTGGGCCGTGTCATAGGTGCGGGGGGGCACAAATTCGCCGTCAGTTCGACCAAGAGCATGCACGGCCACGCCCTGGGCGCGGCGGGCGCCCTCGAGGGCGTCGCGAGCGTGCTCGCAATTCAGCATTCCATCATTCCGCCGACGATCAACTACGAGAATCCCGACCCCGAGTGCACGCTCGACTACGTTCCCAACATCGCTCGCAAGGCCGACGTCAACGTCGCGCTGTCGAGCTCGTTCGGCTTCGGGGGCCACAACAGCGTCGTGGTCTTCGGGAAATACAAGGCCTGAAACGATGCTCGCCCGGGGTCCGGCGGGAGCCACCCTCGACGTCCATGGTATCCGCCATGGCAGGTGAATCCCGGCGCCGGCGTCTGCGCGCGCTGTTGAACCTGGCGGGAGCGGCGCAGGCGAAGCTCGCGCCGTTCGAGGCGGCGTTCGTCCACGAGAGCGCGGTGCGCGAGGAACTGGCGGCGCGTTCCAACGAGCGCTTGGAATTTTTCGGCGACGCGGTCCTCGGATTAGTCGTCGCGCGTTCCCTATGCGAGCGGTACCCCGACGCCGACGAAGGCGAGCTCGCGCTACGCAAGTCGGCGCTGGTCGCCGATTCCGCGCTGGCCGCGACCGCCGAACGGCTCGGCTTCGACGCGTTACTCGTTTTAGGCGCGGGGCTCGCGAAGCTTCCGCCGGCGCGCCGGCGTTCGGCGCTCTCCGATGCCTTTGAAGCGTTTCTGGCCGTGCTCTTCGAGCAATGCGGCCTGGCGGTCGTGGCCGAGTTCGTGCTGCGCGAGCACGTGAGCGAACACGAACGCCAGGGTGGCGGCATCGACGATCCCAAGACGGTGCTCCAGGAATGGACGCAGCGCCGCTTTGGGTCGGTTCCGCAATACCGCGAACGCTTTGAAGGCCCCGATCACGAGCGCACGTTCCACGCCGAAGTGACGGTGGCCGGCGACGTGCGTGCCGAAGGAAGCGGACCCTCGAAGAAGATCGCCCAGCGCGCGGCGGCCGCGCGCGTGCTGGAATTGCTCGGCGAACGCTTCGACGACGTAGCGCCGCGCCCGCTCTCGGCTCCGGTGGGCACGGCCGTTCGCTCGCGCGGCCGCAGGCCGGCGAAACGGGGCCGGGCGTGAAGCTCAAGTCCCTGCGGTTATTCGGTTTCAAGACCTTTGCCGAGGCGACGACTTTGACGTTCGAGCCCGGCATCACGGCGCTGGTCGGACCCAATGGGTCGGGCAAATCCAATTTGGTCGATGCGATTCGCTGGGTCCTCGGCGAGCAAAGCGCCAAGTCGCTGCGCTCTTCGAAGACCGAGGACGTGATCTTCGCGGGAAACGAACGCCGCAAGCCTTTGGGCATGGCGGAAGTCGTGCTGACCTTCGATAACCACGACGGCGCGCTGAAGTTGGACGCGAGCGAAGTTCAGATAACGCGCCGCGCATACCGGGCGGGCGAAAGCGAATTCTTTCTCAATCGGCAGAGCGTCCGCTTGCGCGACGTGATCGAGTTGTTGATGGGCACGGGCCTGGGTCCGGGCTCTTACGCGATCGTCTCGCAAGGGCAGATCGACGCGATCCTGGCCGCCAAGCCCGCCGACCGCCGTGGCCTCTTCGAAGAGACCGCCGGCATCAACCGCTTTCTCGCGCGCAAGAACGAGTCGTTGCGGCGGCTGGAGCAGACCGAGCAAAACGGCGTCCGCGTCAACGACTTGATTCAAGAGCTCGTCGCGCGCGTTCCTGAACTCGAAACGCAAGCGCGCCGCGCGCGCCGTTTTCGGAAGGCGTCGGCGCGTCTTCGCGATCTCGAAATTCTCTCGTACCTGCGCGCCGGCGCCCAGCGGCGGGCCGAACGCCAAACCTTGCAGGCGGAACTAGAACGCCTCGAAGTCGCCCGGGCCGCCGCGGCAGTTCAGGCCGCCACGCTCGACGCCGATCTCGCCACCTTGCGCACGGACCTCTACGGGCGCGAACGCGGGCTTGAAACCCTGCGGGTCGAGGGCACGCAGGCGCGCGCGGAGCTGGCCGAACTCGAGGCGCAGCTTGCGGCCGCCGGCGCCCGGCGCGAGGCGCTCGAAGCCCAGTCTTCCCAGATCACGGGCGACCGCGAGCGGGCCGAAAGCGAGCAGCACGAGCTGCGCGAGGCGGTTGCCGCGCTCGAAGCCGAGATCGGCCCGAAGGCCGCGGAACTCGAGCGCGAGCGGGTCCGCGAGAAGCAAGCTCAAGGGGCGCTTTCGAGCGCGCGGGCCGCGCTCGACGGCATCTTCGCCGCCCTACGTGAAGTCGAAGCGGCGGCGGCCGCGGATGCGGCGAGCGAAGCGGAGCGGCGCGCTCAGTTGGCGGCGACACAAAGCGAGTACGAGCGGCTCGAACGCGAGGCGTTCGCGCTCCGCGAAGATGCCGGCAAGCGCAGCGCCCGGCTGGCCTCGCGGGCCCATGAAGCCGAAGCGGCGCGCGACGAGCTGGCCGAACTCGATGCGCGCGCGTCGGCCGCGCGTCTGGCCGCGCACGCCGCCGCCGAGCGGGTCAAAGCCGCCGCGTCGGCCCTGGCCGAAGCGCAGCACGCATATCGCACGGCGACGAGCGAACTCGCGAGCACCGAAGCTCGTCTGCACACGATCGAGGAACTCGAGGCGAATCTCGAAGGCCATATTCCGGGCACGCGCGCGATCCTCGAAGCCAACGCGCGCGGCGAATTTCGCGGCATTCACGGCGTCGTCTCCAACTTGATCCGCGTCGACGAGGCGTACGCGCGCGCTTTGGACATCGCGTTCGGCGCGTCGTTATCGAATATCGTGACGGAGACGGCCGAAGATGCCGAGCGCGCGATCGCGTTCCTGCGAGCGCAGGAAGCGGGCCGCGCGACGTTCCTTCCGCTCGACACGCTGGGCACGCGTTTCGGCCGTAATTCGGGCGACGCGCCACGCGAGCGCGGCGTCATTGGGTATGCCCACGCGCTGGTCGAGCCCACGGAACCGCGCTACGCGGGGATCGTGGCATTCCTGGTCGGCCGGATCCTGGTCGTCGAGTCGCTCGACGTCGGGGTGCGCCTCGTGCGCGGCCAAGGCTTTCGCGACGCGGTCGTCACCTTGGACGGCGATGAAATCCGTGGCGGCGGCGCGATGACCGGCGGCCGTTACCGGCGCGAGCGGTCGATCCTCTCGCGGCGCGCGCAGGCTCGCACGCTTTCCGAGGCGATCCCGCAATTGCGCGAGCGCTTGGAGCATGCCCAAGCTGCCGCCACGGCGGCGAGCGAAGAGAGCGCGGTCGCCACGCGCGAACGCGACGACGCGCAGCGCATCGACGGCGAGCTCGCGGTCAAACTGCGCGACGCGCACGCGCGCGTCGAGACCCTGACCGTCGAGCGCGAGCGCCTCGAAGGTGAGGTCGCGGCGATGCTCGGTCAGGCGGCGGAACGCGACCGTGAAACCGCCGGCGCGCGCGAAGCGCTCGCGCGCTTGGACCGGGCCTCGACGGGCGCCTCGACGGCGGTCGCCGATCGGGAGCGGCTGGAAGCGGCGCTGGTGGAAGCGCGCGAGACGATCGCGCGCGCGCAGGATGCCGAACGCGCGGTCGCCGCCGAAATCGCCGCCGCGCGCGAAGCGGTAGCGAGTTTGACCGCGCGCCGTGACGGCGCCGCGGCTCGACTCGGCTTGCTCGACGCCGACCGCGCACGCGCCGCGCAGGCGCGCGGGGCGCTGAGCGAGGAACTCGAGTCGCTCGCCGCGCGCATCGAGGGTGCCGAAGCCGAGCTCGCGCGTTTGCGCCACCGGGTTGCCGAGGTCGACGCCGCCGGCGCCGCGGCGCGGCGTGAACGCGACGCGGCGATCGATCGCGCGCAGCAGCTCGACGCGGACGTCCGGTCCGCGCAACTGGCCGAGCGCGAGGCCGGCACCGCGGGCGAAGGCGGCCGGATGCGCTTGGCCGAGATCGATGCCGAACTCGGCATGCTGGCGTCGCAATTCGCCCAGAACCCGGCGACTGCCCAAGAGTGCGCGGACGTCGAGTCGCGTTACGCGGACGAAACGGGCGACTTCGCCGGCGAAATCGCGCGCCTGCGCGACGAGATCGCCCGCTTGCAGAACGTCAACCTCAACGCGGAGGCCGAGATCGCCGAACTCGCCGAGCGCGAGCGCTTTCTACGCGAACAGCTCGATGACTTGGCGCGCGCGAGGGAGACGCTGCTCGCGTCGATCGGCGAGATCGAAGCATCGTCGCAGGCGCAATTCAACGAAACCTTTGCGTTGGTTAAGACCGCCTTCGAAGACGTGTACGCGCGGCTCTTCCCCGGCGGCCAGGCGAAGATGTGGCAGACCGAACCGGAAAAGCTTTCCGAAACCGGCATCGAGATCTCCGTGCAACCGCCGGGCAAGAAGATGATGTCGCTGACGGCGCTCTCCGGCGGCGAACGCGCGATGGCGGCCTCGGCCCTGATTTTCGCGTTGATCCGCGTCAAACCGTCGCCCTTCTACTTGCTCGACGAAGTCGATGCGGCCCTCGACGATGCAAACGTCGAGCGCTTCGCCGGGCTCGTGCGCGAGGTCGGCAGCGACGCGCAACTGCTGCTCGTGACGCACAATAAGAAGACGATGGAGCTGGCCGCGCGCATGTACGGCGTGACGATGTCGGAGCCCGGCATCTCGAGCGTCATTTCGGCCGACTTGACGCCGGCCGCACCCGAACCCGAACTCGTCGTGGAGCCGGCGCTTGCCGGTTGAACTGGAACGGGAAGCCGCGCTCTTCTCCGTTTACGATCGCACGGGCGTCGTCGAACTCGCCCGCCGTCTCGAGGCGCGCGGCATGCCGATCTTCGCTACCGGCGGCACGCGCGCGCACTTAATCGAACACGGGATCGATGCGCGCGACGTCGGCGAACTCACGGGTTTCCCATCGCTCTTCGACGGCCGCGTCAAAACGCTGCATCCGCGCGTCTTCGGCGCGATTCTCGCCGACCGCGAAAATCCGGCGCACTTAGCGGAAGCCCGCAAACACGGCGTGCCGACGATTTCCACCGTCGTCGTCAACCTCTACCCGTTCGAGGCCACCGTCGCGCGCGAGGGCGCCACCTTGGAGGAGGCGGTCGAACAGATCGATATCGGCGGCGTGGCCCTGATCCGCGCGGCGGCCAAAAATTTCGAATACGTGACCGTGCTGGTCGATCCCGACCAATATGACGCGATCGGCAACGGAGCGGCGAGCAGCGACGAGACGGAGCGGCTCAAGACGCGCCGCCGGCTCGCGACGCGCGCGTTCGAACGGACCGCCGAGTACGATTCATCGATCGCGCGTTACCTCGAGGCGGGTTTGCTCGCGCGCGAGCTGCCCGGTTCGCTCGCGCTGACGTTGCCGCTCGCGAAGCCGCTACGGTACGGCGAGAACCCGCAGTCGCGCGCCGCCTTCTACCTCTCGCGCACCGAGCATCTTCCCGAGCAGCTCGGCGGCAAGGAGCTCTCGTACAACAACCTGCTCGATCTCGACGCCACCTTGCGGCTCTTGGTGCGCGAGGTTGCGGGTGCGGCCGTGGGCGTGGTGCGCGCGGCGGTCGTCAAACATACGGTCCCGTGCGGCGTGGCCGAGCGCGCGAGCGCGCTCGCGGCCGTGGACGCGGCGCTGGCCGCCGATCCCGTGTCCGCGTACGGCGGCATCATCGCGCTCGACGGTAACGTCGACTTGGCGACCGCCGAGGCACTCGCTGAATTCTTCCTCGAAATCGTCGCGGCGCCCACGTTCGACGACGATGCGCTCGCGCGACTGCGGCGCAAGAAGAATCTGCGCATCATCCGCTACGACCCGCGCCTGCCCGACCGGCTCGCGCGCGAACTGCGCGTGCGTAGCGCCCTGGGCGGCGTGCTGGCCGAGGACGACGATCCGGCCGCGACCCCCGAAAGCTGGCACGTCGTTTCACAACGCGAGCCGAGCGACGGTGAGTGGCGCGACGTGCGCTTCGCGTGGGACGTCGTTCGTCACGTGAAGTCCAACGGCGTGGTCGTCGTGCGCGACGGCATCACGCGCGGCATTTGCGCCGGTCAAACCAATCGCGTCAGCGCGGTGCGCATCGCCGGCGAGCGCGCGGCCGAATTCGGCCGCGGAGCGGCCTGTGCGAGCGACGGCTTCTTTCCGTTCGCGGACGGGCTCGAAGCCGCAGCCGAAGCCGGCTGCACCGCGATCATCGCGCCGTCGGGCTCGATCCGCGATTCGGAAGTCGTGGCGGCCGCCGACCGGCTGGGCATCGCGCTGGTCTTTTCAAGCCACCGGTACTTCTTACACTAAGCCGTGCATGACCCCGAGATTTTTCGCGTAGGTCCTTGACGGGCGCCGCATTTCGTAAACCGAGCGCACCGGCGGCGCCCGGACGCGTTCATTGTTTTTACCCGGCCGTTAGGGCGCATTCCAGTACGAGTCTTGAGCTCGTTCCACGGCGCGCGCGATCTCGCTCTCGGTGGGGTCGGCGGACACGTTGGCAGCCTCTCCGAGTTGCGCGCGCACGGATTGCCAAGCCGACATCACTTTACCGACGTAGCGACGCGTTTCGCCATTGGGCGGAACGCCGCCGTTGCTCTGGACCGCGTACGGGCCCGCGTTGTAGCCGGCGATCGCGGAGCGCATCGGTTCGCGGGCGGCGCTGAAGAGCGCGATCAAGTGGTGCAAGTACAAGGCGAGGCCGCGCAGGTTTCCGGTGGCGGAACGCGGGTTGACGCCGAGGTCGTGAGCCGTCCCCGGTTTGAGCTGCCCGAGGCCTTCCGCGCCGTGCGGTGAAACGGCGCCCGAATCCCAGTGCGATTCGACCGTGACGACCGCCATCATGAGCGTCGGGTCCACGTGCAGCCGCCGCGCATCGGTCAACAGAGCCGAGGCATAGGCCAGGCTCTTGTATTCGGGGAGTTTGGGGTTGATCGTTCGCATCACCGATGCGTAGGTGTCTTGGACGGTTGCGTTGCGTTCGATCGCGAGACTGGGCGTCGCACAGGCCAGGACGAACGTCAACACAAGCGTCGCTCGTAATGGCCGGGCGGCGCAGTGCATGCTCGCCGTCGTTCGCAGCGGCTACCCGCGCCCCTTTCACCGTTTGTCTAATCGGGCGCGCGCGGTCGTATCGCCGACCTTGCGGAGGGAGCGCTTCGAGCCGTTGTCAGCGGGTCTGGGGCGCTGTGCGCCCGCGCACAGAGTGGAATAACGGCATAATTCACGATTGACGGGCCTTAATTCGTAAGTATAAGCTTACGGTAAGTGAAAACGAACGAACAAGTCGGCGCTCAGCTGGATGCCCTCGGCGACGCGACGCGGCGCACGATCCTTGAATTGGTTGCCCAGACGCCGCGCGCGGTCGGCGAGTTGGCTGACGCGTTGCCGGTCAGCCGTCCCGCGGTCTCGCAGCACCTGAAGGTGCTCAAGAACGCCGGCTTACTGACGGTCAGGCGCAACGGCACGCGCAACATCTATGCACCCGATCCCGCCGGCGTGGCGGTCCTGCGAGCGTTCGTCGAGCGCTTTTGGCACGACGCGCTCGTGGCGTTCACGCAACTCGCCGAGCACGGCAGGGCGGAAACGCAATGAGTCTGGCCAGCGAATTCGCCGTTCGCCGTTCGGTCGTCGTCGCGCTTCCCAAGGCTCGCGCCTTCGACGTCTTCGTGAATATGACGGCCTGGTGGCCGCTCCGGACCCACACGATCGGTGAAGCGCCCGGTCAAGCGCTGATCGTCGAGTCGCGCGTCGGCGGCCGGTGGTTCTCGATCGATAAATTTGGCGACGAGGATGACATCGGCCGGGTCTTGCTGTACGACCCGCCCGGGCGCATCGTGCTGACCTGGGAGCTGAGCCACGATTTCCGGTACGAAACGAGCTTCGCCACCGAACTCGAAGTGCGTTTCGTCGCGGAATCGCCGGAACGGACGAGCGTCGAGCTCGAGCACCGCCATTTCGAATCGTACGGCGCACGCTGGGAGGATCAGCTCGCACTCTTCGCAGGCGACGGGGCGTGGACGTACATCCTCCGCTGCTACGCGGCGGTTGCGTCGCAGGGTCGCCAGGAAGTCTAGGGCGAAGTCGGCCTCCGCGACGCCGGCGTCGCGTGACGGGTCTCACCACTCGCGTTTCAGCGATAGATGAACGGATCGGCCGGCTGCTGCGCGCGGCGCCAGGCTGACGTGTGCAGGACGGGCCCGCCGCCCGGTGCGCGCACGATCGTGCCCTCGACGGTCAGCCATGTCCCATCGGGGACCAGGAGCCGGGTATCCAGGGTCACGCTCACCGGCGACGCGTCGATCCGGCAGCAAGCGATCGCGAAGCGTTCGACCACGGTCGCGCGCCCGGCCGCGAGCGCGACCCCGGTGAACGCTAGCCGCGCGCCGGGAAAGGCCACGGCTGCTTCGGTCGCGTCGACCCGGTAGAGCGGAGCCGGCGACCCCGCCAGCAGCGCGCCCGCCATCAGGGCCGGCGCGAGCGCGGCGCCTGACGCCGCTGACGCCCCGCCGGCCCGCAGCCGGAGCATCGCCAGCGCCGCCGCGGGCAGCGCGAGGGGCAGCAACCGCGGGCTGACCAGCCCCGAGGGCCCGCGCAGCGCGAGCGCCGTCAGGGCGGCGGCCAGTAGCAGGCTCGCCACACGGTTCCGCGGCGCGCCTTGGGCCGCGCGAGTCCGATGGTCGCGCTGAGCTCCGCGGGTGGGGGTGAGCCCCAGGAGGCCGGCAGTGACCAGCAACCCCCACGCCGCGGGCGGCAGGGGGCCGGCGAGCGCCGCCGCGATGGCCACTCCAGCGGTTGCGCAAGGCACGACGGTGCCGAGGAGGAGTCCGGCGCCGAATGCCAAGCAGTTGCCCGCGACGCCGCCGGCGTGCAAGGCGGCGGCGTGGGCGGTCAAGGCTTGCGCCGCGAGCGACGCGCCGAACGCCGGCGGTACCAGCGCCGCGAGTTCCTCGATCGCCTCCCCGGCTCGCGGCGCGGCCGCGTCCGCTCGGACCGGCTCGTGGCGCCGGGCAATGACCGCAATCGCGAGCCCCGCGGCAAGGCGCCCGAGCGCGACGGCGGGGCCAAAGGCGAGCCAGGCCAGAGCCGTCGCCGCAAGCGACAAAGCGCCCGGCAGCCGTCCGCCGGCGCAGCCGCAGCCCGCCAACGCGGCAAAGGCCGGAACGAGCCGGCGGCTCGGGCCGGTCGCCGCCTCGGCCACAAGGACAAAGGGAGCTGCTTCGAAGAGAGTACCGGCTGCCGCCGCCAGGGCGGCGTGCAATACCGGCGGCGGAAGCGCGGCCAGCGAGATGGCGACTGCAAGCGGTTTCCAGAGCGGTCGAGGCATTTCGAGCGCCCACGCGCGAAGAAGGACCAGGATGAACAAGATTGCCGCCCCGCGAGGAACGGCAGACCTCTATCCCCCCGAGAGTGCCCGCCGGCAAGCGCTCGAGTCGCGCATCCACGCGATCGCGCATCGCTACGGCTACGGGGAGATCCGCACGCCGCTATTCGAGTCCACCGAACTGTTCGTGCGCGGCGTCGGCGAAACGACCGACATCGTCGAAAAAGAGATGTACACCTTCGCCGACAAGGGCGACCGCAGCCTGACCCTGCGGCCCGAGTGGACCGCGCCGGTCGTGCGCGCCGTGCTCGAACACAACCTGTTGGCTCAAGGTCCGCAACGGCTGTACTATATCGGCCCGATCTTCCGCTACGAGCGACCGCAAGCCGGGCGCTACCGTCAAGCGCACCAGTTCGGCGTGGAGTGTTTCGGCTTTGCCGGCCCGGAGGCCGACGTCGAGACGATCGCTTTGGCCGACGAAATCGTGCGCGCGTACGGTCTCTCCGTGAGCGTCTCAATCAATTCGATCGGCGACGACGTCTGCCGGCCGCGCTATCGTGACGCGCTCTTCGCCCACTTCGCGCCGCATCGCGACGCGCTCTCGGCCGATTCACAACGGCGCCTGGAACGCAATCCGCTGCGCATCCTCGATAGTAAGGCCCCGGAGGACCGGGCGCTGATCGAAACGGCCCCGACGATGCTCGACGTCCTGTGCGAGCCGTGCGCGACCCACTTCGCGCGCGTGCGGGAAATGCTCGACGCGGTCGGCGTGCGCTACGTCGTCGACCCGCGCATCGTGCGCGGACTGGACTATTACACGCGCACGGTCTTCGAGTTCGTCTCGGATGACTTGGGCGCGCAATCGACCGTGTGCGCGGGTGGCCGGTACGACGGCCTCGTCGCGTCGCTCGGCGGTCCGCCGACGCCGGGAGTCGGCTTCGCGCTCGGCTTGGAGCGCTTCTCGATGCTGCTCGCCAAACGAGACGCGGGGAGCGAGCCCGCTCGCGCCGGAATCGCGGTCATGGCGCTGGGCGAGGCCGCGCGCCTTCGCGTCGTGCCGCTGGTGGCGGCGCTGCGTCACGAGAGCGGCGAATTGGCGGTGACGATCGATTACGGCGACGCCAAGATCGGGGCGCAGTTCAAAAAGGCGGATCGCGTTTGGGCGCGGGCGGCCGTGATCGTCGGCGATGACGAGGTGGCGGCCGGCACGCTCGTCGTCCGCGACTTGGCCACGCGCGTGCAGGACACGTTGACGGCGGGAGCCGATGAGGCGGCGACCGCCGCGCACGTGCTGCGGTGGTATCGGGCCCTGCCGCCCGCGCCGCGGGAAGCGGCGTAGGTGGACGAGGCATCTCAGCCGCACGCATCGCGCGCGGCGTTGGACGCGATGCTCGGCGTGATCCGCGAGTTCGATCTCGACGCGCTTACCGTCCGGCTCGGCGATGCGACCTACGAGTTGGTCGCTCGGCCTGATACGGCCGCGCCGCCGGCGGCGCCGCCGCCGGGCGAAGCGCTGCCGGCGCCGCCCGTTCCCGCGGCCGTTCCGGTCGCCGCGGCCAATACAAAAAAAGTAACGGCGCCCATCATCGGCGTGTTTTACCGCTCGCCCGCACCCGGGGCCGAATCGTTCGTGGAAATCGGGGACCGCGTCGAGGTGGGACAGGTCTTGTGCATCCTCGAAGCCATGAAGTTGATGAACGAAATCACCAGCGACTACGCGGGCGTCGTGCGTCGCATCCTGCCGGAAAACGGGGCGCTCGTTTCGCTCGGCGAGGAGATGTTTTGGATCGAACCGTGACGCGCAAGTCCTTCCGCGATCTCCTCGACGAACGCCGCGGCCTGCTCGATGCCGACCGCTACGAAGCGGTGACCGATCGGATCGCGCGCACCCTCGCGGCCGCGTTCAATGCGGGCCGCAAAGTCCTGTGGTGCGGTAACGGCGGCAGCGCGGCCGACGCGCAGCATCTGGCCGCCGAGTTCTCGGGCCGCTTCCTGCGCGAACGCCGCGGCCTGCCGTCGGAGGCGCTGTCGGTCAACTCATCGGCGGTCACCGCGATCGCGAACGACTACGGATACGAGCGCGTCTTCGCGCGACAAGTCGAAGCCTTCGCGCAGCCGGGCGACGTCGTTATCGGTATTTCGACGACCGGTAATTCACCCAACGTCGTGCTCGCCCTCGAGGAGGCCAAGCGGATCGGCGCCACCACGATCGCCTTTAGCGGTAACGGCGGCGGCCGGCTCGCCGAGGTGGCCGACATCACGCTGGTCGGCCCCGACGGGTACTCGGCGCTGGTCCAGGAAGTTCATATAACGCTCGGTCATATCGTCTGCGATCTGGTCGAACAGGCGTTATTTCCCGACGCATGAGCCGGCGGCTCGCAGCCTGCGCGCTCTGCGGCGCGATCTGGTTCGCGTCCGGCGCCGGCGCCCACGCGGCCGCGCCCCGCGTGTCGGCCGGCGATTGCGTGGCGGCGTTGCGCAACGTGCGCGCCGGCACCGGCCCGGCCGCGTTCGCGTCGGCCTACGTGTTCGCGGACAGCTTCGCCTACGGTGAATGGACGGCCGGGGTCGCACACGGGCAGTCGCTGTGGCGCAAACGCGGCGCGACGTGGTGCAAGGTTCAGACCGGGGCGGACGTCCTCGACGAGCGCGCGCTCGAGATCTACGGCGTACCGGCGGACGCGGCGCGCCGGCTGATCGCGCGGATGACGAGCGGTCCCCAGATCGCGCCGCCCGAGCGGCCCAAAGACGTGCGCCATCGCTAAGCCGGCGGCGTTCCTCGACCGCGACGGCACCTTGATGGAGGATTCGGGATTCATCGGCGATCCGCGGCGCGTGCGGGTGCTCGACGGCGTTGCTGAAGCGCTGATCGCGCTCGCCGCCGCGGGTTACGAGCGCATCGTGATCACGAACCAATCCGGCGTGGCGCGCGGCTATTTCGGGTCGCCCGACGTCGAGGACGTCAACCGCGCGCTCGCGGACGAATTGGCCGTGCGCGGCGCGACCTTGAATGCCGTCTATTTCTGCGCGCACCTCACCGGCTGCGACTGCCGCAAACCGCTCCCCGGCATGGCGTTGCGCGCCGTTGCCGAGCGCGACCTCGACTTGGCCCGCAGCGTGGTCTTCGGCGACCGTGGCAGCGACGTGGCGCTGGCGGCCAACTTGGGCATCCCCGGGATTCTCGTTAACGAGTTGCCGGGTTACGACGGGCCGCCGCCGCTCTTTCGCGCGCCTACGTTGCGCGAAGGCGTCCGCTTTTTCCTCGAGCACGTCCATGCGTAACGGACTCGTGGAGCCGCGCGCGCGCGAACTCTTCGGACGGATGCGCGACAAACGGGTGCTCGTCGTCGGCGACGTGATGGTCGACGAGTGGGTGTGGGGCAGCGTGACCCGCATCTCGCCCGAAGCGCCCGTTCCGGTCGTGCGCGTCAACGATCACTCGTTCACCCTCGGCGGCGCCGGCAACGTCGCGAGCAACTTGCGCGCGATCGGCGCGCGGGTGTCGTTCGTTGCGACCGTCGGCGATGACGCTGAAGGCCGCCGCGTGCGCGAGTTGCTCGATGCGGCCGACGTCGATGCGTCGGGCCTGGTGACCGTGACCGACCGGCCGACGACGCGCAAGACCCGCATCGTCGCGCACAACCAGCAGGTCGTGCGCGCCGACTGGGAATCGGCGGCGGCGCTCGAGCCGGGCGACGGCGCCCGCCTACGCGACGTGGTGGCGCAGCGCGCGGCCGGTCACGATGCGGTCGTGCTCTCCGATTATGCGAAGGGCCTCTTTTCGCGTGAGATCGTCGAGGCCGCCGGCGGCGCGGCCGTGGTGACGGCCGATCCGAAGCCGGCCAACATCGACCTGTTCGCGGGCGTCACCTGCGTCGCACCCAACGCCGGCGAAGCCGCGGCGGCATCCGGCATCGCGATCGTCGACGACGCGTCGCTCGAACGTGCCGGAAGCGTGCTTTTGGAACGCCTCGGCTGCCGTTACGTCGTCGTAACGCGCGGGGAACGCGGGATGGCGCTCTTCGGCGCCCAAGGCGAACGCATGCTGATTCCATCGGTCGCGCGCGCGGTCTACGACGTCAGCGGCGCGGGCGACACGGTGATCGCCGTGCTGACCCTGGCGCTCGCGGCCGGCGCTCCGATCACGCTGGCCGTCGAACTGGCGAACTTCGCGGCCGGCGCGGTTGTCGCGAAGCTCGGTACCGCGACCGCCTCGCCGGCCGAGATCCTCGAACTCGTCGGCGCCGATGGCTGAGTTCGCGGCGCCGCTCTTCGACCTGGAGGCCGTCGTTCGCTGGCGTGAAGAGCAGCGCGCGCGCGGCCGCACCGTCGTGTTCACCAACGGCGTCTTCGACCTCGTGCACGCGGGCCACGTCGCGTATCTCGCGTGGGCCCGCGCGCAAGGCGCCGCGCTCGTCGTCGGCCTCAATACCGACGCGTCGGTGCGCGCGCTCAAAGGACCGGAGCGGCCGATCGTCCCGTTCGCCGACCGCGCCGCCGTCGTCGGCGGCCTACGCAGCGTCGATGCGGTCGTGGGCTTCGCGGAGCGGACCCCGGAGTCGCTGCTCGATCGCGTCCGCCCCGACGTCCACGTCAAGAGCGCGCAGTATCGCGTCGAAGATCTGCCTGAACGCGTCGTCGTGCTCGCGCACGGCGGTGAAATCCGTCTCGCGCCGCATGCCGCGGGCAAGAGCACGACGGACATCGTCGCCGAGATCCGGCGGCGGTACGCGCCGTAACGATCGCCGGGCGACATGCGAATCGCAATCACCAGTAACGGGCCGGGAGAATTTTCGGGCTGGGTCCGGCCGCTGGTCGCCGCGCTCTTGCGTCTCGCTCCGGATACGGACGTCACGCTTTTCTTCGTGCCCGACGACTACGCGACCGGTCGCGAACCCGAAGTGGCGCAGCGCATCTTTCCAAGCGTTCGCGTCGTGCCGGCCGGCGAATACGTGCGCTTCGCGTTGGGCCGCAGCCGTCCGCCCAATCTGCGCGACGTCGACGTCGTGCAATATCTCGGCGGCGACCTGATGCACGCGGCGCGCGTGCACGCGCGGCTGGGCGGCATCGCGCGAGCGTACAAATTTGCTCGCCGCCGCGACGTCAAGACGTTCGAGCGCGCGTACGCGCTCGACGCCGTCAACGCGGACGCCATCGTCAAAGCCGGCTATCCGCGAGAGCGAATCCAGACCATCGGTAATCTCGCAATCGACGGCGCGCTCGCCGAAGCAGCGGGCGCCTTCGCGCCGACGGAGCAAGTCGCGGAACTCGCGCCGGAGGGCGTGCTTTTCATGCCGGGCACGCGGCGTCACGAAGTCGCGAACATGATTCCGTTCTTCCTCCAAACCGCGTTGCACGTGCGGCGTATCGCGCCGTGGCTGCCGCTGGCCTTCGCGCTCTCGCCCTTCACGACGCGCGACGAAGTCGAGCGGGCGCTGGCGACCGGGGGCCACCGCAACGTCTGGGGCGCGCGCGGACGCGTCGTCGCACATAACGGCGGGATCGGCTTACAAGCCGAGGCCGGCGGTGCGCCGCTGCCCGTCGTGCGCGACGCGATGCGGTACGCGCGTCGCGCGCGCCTGGCCGTGACCTTGCCCGGCACGAAATGCATCGAACTCGCCGCGCTCGGCCTGCCGACGGTCGTGTGCGTGCCGCTCAACGCGCCCGAAGCCGTCGTGATCAACGGTCCGCTGCAGTACGTCGACCGCGTTCCGCTGCTCGGCACGTTCATCAAGCGCGCGCTGGTCATCGGCGTCGACCGGCGCTTTACGTTGACCGCGCAACCCAACATCGACACGGGCGAACGGCTGATGCCCGAACTGCGCGGCACGCTGATGCCGGCCGAAGTCGCGCGGCGGGTCGCGGCCTACGCGGCCGACGCGCCGGCACTGGCCGAGGCGTCGCGCCGGTTGCGCGAGCTCTACGTCGCCCACGCCGGCGCGGCGGAGCGGATGGCCCGCTCGCTCTTGGAGGCCGGCGCGCGCCCGTGAACGTGTCGGTCGTCATCGCGACCAAGGACCGCGCCGCGTTCTTGGAGCGTTCGCTCGCGTCACTGGCGGCTCAGCGCAACGCCCCGGCCTTCGAAGTGATCGTGGCCGATAACGGGTCGAGCGACGATACGGCGGGCGTCGTCGAGCGAGCGCAGGCGTCCGGCGCGCTCGCGGTCGCGCGCGTCTTCGTGCCGCGCCCCAATCGGGGCGCGGCACGCAACGCGGGCATCGCGCGGGCGCGCGGCGCGCTCGTCGCGTTCGTCGACGACGACGTATGGCTGCCGCCGCACTTCGTGGCCGCGCACGCGGCGGCGCACGCGCGCTCACCCTTTCCGCACGTCGTGTCCGGCCCGATCGTCAACGTGCCATCGTACGATGCGCGGCCCACGCCCACGGTCGCGAACTACTCCGGCGCGTTCCTGTGCACGTGCAACGCCTCGGTGCCGCGCTCGTCGCTGGCCGCGGTCGGCGGCTTCGATGAGGGCTTCGATCTCTATGGCTGGGAAGATACGGAACTGGGTTTGCGGCTGCGCCGCTTCGACGTGCGGCATCGCTTCGCGTGGGATGCCTTCCTGTGGCACATCAAGCCGCCGCGGATCGAGACGCTTGAGGTCGTGCTCGCGAAGACCCGGGAGCGCGCCACGATGGCCGCGCGTCTGCTGCATAAGGACGCGAGTTTGCGCACGAAGCTCGCGACCGGGGCATATCGGCTCAACCTCGTGCGTTCCGCGCTGCTCGCGCCACGTTGGTCGCTCGGGTTCTACCGGGCGCTAGCCGACGGCGCACGAGTTCCCGGTCCGCTGCGCGCACTGGCCCGCGCCCAGTTTCTCGACGGCTCGTACCGCACGACCTTGCTGCGCGCGCTGGCCGACGCCGCGCGTTGAAGGTCTTGCTCGTGCGCGCCGACGGCATCGGCGATGCGCTGGTCTGCGCGCCGCTGGTCGCGGCCTTGCGCGCCGCGGGTCACACCCTCGGCGCGGTGCTCGGCGCGGGCAATCGCGCGGCGTTCGCGTCCGGCACGTTCGCCGACGTGCACGTGCTCGAGCGAATCCCGTGGCCGCGGCACGGCTCGACGCCGGAGAGCCGGCGAAGCGCCCTCGCCGCCGCGCGCGCGGCCCGCTACGACGTCGCGCTGATCGCCTCGGAAGAAATCGAGGCCTACGCGTTCGCGTGTGACGCGCGCGTTCCCGAGCGCATCGGCTTCACAAACGGGTGGGAGAAACCGCTAAAATCGCTGCGCGTGACACCGTGGCTGACGCGCGCGCACGTGCGGCCCGCGTCGGCGCCGCGCGAACGGTTTCACGAGGCCGTCACGATCTTCCGGCTCGGTAAGGGCCTGCACGGCGAAGCGGTGCCGACGCGCGACCTCTTGCGCTTGCGGCCGCTGCTGCTCGACGCTCCGGCCGCGCCACACGGACGCGTCGTGTTGCAGGCGTCGTCCAAATTCGAACGCGCCGGTCTCGATGCGGCGGCGTTCGTGGCGACGGCGCGAGCATTGCAAGCGCTCGGCCTCGCGCCGCTGGTGCTCGGAGATGAGCCCGGCTTCGCGCGCGCCATCGCGGAAGCGGCCGGCGCCGACGTCGCGTTCGGCCTCGACGTCCCGGCGTGGAAAGCGGCGATCGGCGGCGCGCGCGCGCTCGTGACGCCGGACTCCGGCGCGGCGCATGTGGCGGGCATGCTCGGCGTCCCCTGCGTCGACGCGTTCGCGGCGGAAAATGCGGGCGCGGCGACGCGCTGGTCGCCGTGGGCCGGACCCTTCCGCACGGTGACGCTCGACCCGGTGCGAACCCCGGCGCAAACGGGCGCGCGGCTCGCGCGCGAGGTCGCCGAGCTGCTGGCCGGCGTCACCGTCCGATGAGCGCGCTGGTGATTTGCACGGGCGGCGGCATCGGCGACGTCTTGCTCGCGACGCCGGTCATGCGCGCGCTGCGTGAACGCTTCGGCGCGATCACGGCGTTGACGACGGCGCCGCACCGGGACGTGCTCGCGGACGACCCCGACCTCGCCCGCGTTTGGATCGACGACCGGCCCTTCACCGAAGCGTGCGCGCGCATCGCGGCGGAGCGCTTCGATGCGGCGGTGGTCACGTGGGCTTCGCCGCGCGCCGCGGCGCTGCCGTACCTGTCGCGCATTCCACAGCGGGTCGGACAGTCACGGCGGCTCTATTCGTCGCTATTCACGCACGCGGTGAACGTCAAGAGCGAGTTCGGCGATCGTAGCACGCACTGGACGCAGATTTTACTCGACTTCGCGCGCGCGCTCGGGTGCGACGCCCCGGACGCGACGCCCGTGTTCGTCGTCCGCGACGCGGCCCGCCAAGCCGTCGCGGCGAAGCTGCGCGTCGCGGGCGTCGCGGGTTCGTACGCGGTCTTGCATCCCACGCGCGGGATCGCCGCTGCGTCGGGACGCTGGCCGATCGCTCCCTTCGCCGAACTCGCACGCGCTTTAGCGGCGGCTCGGGACGTCGCGGTCATCGTCACGGGCGCGCCGGGAGACCGCGCGCTCGCCGAGCGCATCGCCCGCGACGGCGGCGCGATTTCGTTCGCCGGCCAGACCTCGATCGCCGAGTTCGCGGCGCTGGCCGAAGGCGCGCGCGCCGTCGTCGCGATGGATTCGGGCCCGATGCACGTGGCGGCGGCCGTCGGCGCGCCGACCGTCGGCATCTTCGCGCTGCAATCCGACGAGCCCGACCGCTGGGCGCCGCTCGGTCCGCGAACGGCGGTCGTGCGCGCGACCTATCCGTGCCCGCCGCAGCACCGCAAGGAGACGTGCCCCGACTTCGCTTGCGTCGCGGCGCTCGAAGTTTCGCGCGTTCTGGCGGCCCTGAGCGGGCTGCTCGGCCGCGGAAGCGAACCGAGTTAAATCGTGCTGGCGACGATACAGCTCTGTACGTACAACCGCCCTCACCTGCTGGGCCGCGTGCTCGATGCCTGCTTCGAACAAACGGCGCCGGCGGGCGACTACGAAGTCGTGCTGGTCGACGACGGCTCGCGTGACGAAACGGCCGCCGTGATCGCGGCCGCGCGCGGGCGGGCCACGTGCGCCTTCACGGTCATCTCGCAAGCCAATGCGGGGTTAGCGAAAGCGCGCAACGCCGGCATCGCGAAGTCGCGCGGCGAACGCATCATCTTCATCGACGACGACGTCCTGCCCGTGCCCGCCTTCGTTGCGGAGCATCTGCGTTCGCATCGTGCCCGGCCCGCGGCGATCGTGCGCGGCGCCGTGATCAACACCGAGAGTTTCGAGCGCCTGCCCGCGCCGAATTGGACGCCGGCCAACTATTCGGCCAATTACTTCTGGACGACGAACGTGTCGTTGCCGCTCGCGACGTTGCGCGACGCCGGTAACTTCACCGAAGACTTCCAGGAGTACGGCTGGGAAGACATCGAGCTCGGGTTGCGGTTGCGAGCCGCGGGGGTTAAGGGCGTCTTCAATCGCTTCGCGCTGGCGTATCACTACAAACCGCGACCGCGCGCGAGCGACGTCGACGGCATGCTGCGGCAACGGCGCGCGCAGGCGCGAACGGCGGTCCAGTTGCATCAACTGCATCCGCAGTGGCGCGTCGTGCTCGCGACCGGCGACGATCCCGTGCGGCGCGGTCTGCACCGGGTCTTGCGCGCGCTCGGCGTCCCGCGCGGCCTCCTGCGCGCGGTCGGCGATCGCAACGCGGACGAGCCGCTGAATGCCCGCCGCCTGGCGGCCGCCCGCGCGCTGGCCGCGGAAGCGTATTACGAAGAGTTGGACCGCGCGCGGCGGAGCGCGGCGCAGAGCGGCGCATGAACGTTCTGCTGACGCGCCTCGATCGAGTCGGCGATCTGATCCTTTCCACGCCGGCCATCGCCTCGGTGCGGCGCTCGTGGCCGGACGCGCGCATCACGCTCGCCTGCAGCTCCTACAACGCGGTCGTCGTCGAACGCAATCCGGACGTCGACAGCGTGCTCGTCGTGCCGCCGGGCGAGCGGCTCGAGGACTTCGGCGGCCGCTTCCGCTCCGGGTGCGATTTGGCGATCGCGCTCGCGCCGTGCGTGCCGGATTTTCGGCTGGTCGGCGCCACGCGGGCGCCGGTCCGCATCGGGTACACCTACGTTCGCCGCTACTTGGCGCGCTTGACCGCCGGCCGCTACCTGACTCGGCTCGCCATCTCCGAAGCCGACCCGCATCTCTCCGAGCGCGACCCCGCTCGCCTCGTCCGGCACGAGGTCGAGCAGGTTCTCGATCTGGTGCGGCTCGCGGGCGGCAGGCAGCTATCCTACGACTTGGTGATCCCGATCGACGACGTCGACCGGCGGGCCGTGGCCCACGTTCCGGCCGGCGGCATTGCATTCCACCTCGGCCTGCGCTGGTTCGCGAACGGCAGCACGGTCGCGAGCACGCTGGAGTTGCTGCGCCGGCTGCGGCAGTTCGGCTTGCCGGTCGTCGTCACGTACGGCGTCGATGCCCTCGAGCAGGCCGCCGCCGTCCGCGCCGCCGAGGCGGCCGATTCGCTGGTCGGCGGCGTCTCGTTCCGTCAGTGGGCGGCGGTCTTCGAGAAGAGCCGCCTCGTCGTGACCGTCGACACCGGTGCGACACACGTCGCAAGCGCGACGCGCAGGCCCACGGTCGTCGTTTTCGAACATCGATACTTCAACCTGAGCTCGCAAGAGTGGTCGCCGTATCGCGTTCCGTCGGTCTGCTTGCGGAAACCGTCGAACGAGGACCCCGCGCAGCTCGCGGCCTTGCGCGCGTCCGTGCTCGCCGCGGTCGGCGAACTCTTGGACGCGAAGGCGATGGCAATAACATCATGATGTATCCAGAAATAAGCGTCGTCATCCCGACCTATAACCGGCTCGACACCCTGCGTCACGTCATTCCGTCGCTGTTGCGCCAGGATCTGCGCGCCGAACGATACGAGATCGTCGTCGCGGACTCGAATTCGAACGACGGCACCGCCGAATATTTGGCGGAGGTAACCGCGCAGGATTCGCGCCTGCGCCACCTGCCGGGTCCGTACACGGGCCGTGCGATGGCGCGCAACGCCGGCATCGCGGCGGCGCGTGGCGAGATCGTGCTGTTCACCGATGCCGACATCATCGCCTCGAGCGACTTGCTGGCGCAACACCTGCGGCGTCATCGCGAGCGGGAGGACGTCGCGGTCGTCGGCATGGAGCTGCAAGTCTCATCGCTGGCGGATTACGAGCGACTCGCGAGCCGGCCGAGCGAACGCCGGCCGTTGCATCCCATGGGCCGCAAGCGCCTCTCGTGGCTGTATTTCCTGACCGGCAACGCGTCGGTGCGGCGTCGCGATTTGGATCGCGTCGGCCGTTTCGACGAGAGCTTCACCGGCTACGGTCACGAGGATCTCGAACTCGGTTACCGGCTGCAAGCGGCCGGCTTGACGATCGTCTACGAACCGCACGCGGTCGACTATCACTGGCATCCCGTGCCGTACGCGGAGCAGAAGGGGAAGATGACGCTGGCCGGCCAGTCGACGGTCCGTTTCTTTCGGAAACATCCGTCCTTCGGCGTTCAAGCGCGGCTCGGGATGACGCCGCTTTCGCTGGCTTTGCACGGTGCGGTCGCGCGCCGGCCCGGCCTGCTCTCATCGCTCGAACGCGCGGGCGCCGCCAAGCCGGGTCTGGCGCGCAACATCGTTTATCAATATCACTATTTGAACGGCGTTAAAGATGCTTTGGAAAGCGAAACGGGCCGCTAACGTGGCAGTTCTCGGACGGTACTCGTGCGGCGCGATCGGCAGCCTGCAAGCCGGCACGGAGGTCGACTTGCGCGGCTGGGTCAATCGGCGCCGCGATCACGGCGGCTTGATCTTCATCGACGTGCGCGATCGCGACGGGATCACGCAGATCGTGTTCGATCCGGCGCTGGCCGTCGCGTTCGAGACCGCGCAGTCGCTGCGCAACGAAGACGTCGTCGCCGTGCGCGGCGTCGTGCGCTTGCGTCCGGCCGGCACGGAAAACGCGAAACTCGCGACGGGCGCCGTCGAAGTGGCGGCCGAGCGGCTGGAGATCCTCGCGCGCTCGCTCACGCCGCCGTTCCCGATCAACGTCGAGGCCGACGTCGACGAGTCGCTGCGGCTCAAATACCGCTATCTCGACCTGCGCCGCCCGAGATTGCAACGGAATTTGACGATCCGCCACAAGCTCGTCAAGGCGATGCGCGACTTCTTCGACACGCGAGACTTTCTCGAGATCGAGACGCCGTGCCTGATCAAGGCGACGCCGGAAGGCGCCCGGGATTATCTGGTGCCCAGCCGCGTCCACCAAGGGACGTTTTACGCCTTGCCGCAGTCGCCGCAACTCCTCAAGCAGATACTGATGATCGGCGGCATCGGCCGTTACATGCAGATCGCACGCTGCTTCCGCGACGAGGATTCGCGCGCCGATCGTCAACCGGAGTTCACGCAGCTCGACGTCGAAATGTCGTTCGTCGACGAACAAGAGGTAATGGCGGTCATGGAAGATTGCATCGCCTACGTCTGGCAGGCCGCGCTCGGCGTGGAGATCCCGCGGCCGATCCCGCGGTTCAGCTACGCGGACGCCCAGCGGCGCTTCGGCAGCGATAAACCGGACGTGCGCTTCGACCTGGAACTCGCCGACGTCGATCTCGCCTTCGTCGGTACGAACATCAAGTTCTTGGCGGACCACGTCGGGAACGACGCGAGCCGCATCGTCGCGGTCCGCTATCCCGGCGGCGCGGCGTTATCGCGGCGCGATTTCGACGCGCTGACCGAGGTCGCCAAATCCTTCGGCGCCGGTGGCTTGATCTGGCTGTCGTTCCCGAGCGACGGTTGGAAATCATCGATCGCGAAGTTGCTCGACGACGCAACGGTCGAGGCGCTGCGCAAGCTCGCTCATGCGAAACCAGGCGACGCGATCCTGCTCGTCGCGGGCGAGCGGACCCTCGCGGGAGATGTCGCCGGGAAGCTGCGGCTGCACGTCGCCGATGCCCTGGGCCTGCGCGATCCCGCGACGTTCGGATTCTGCTGGGTCGTCGGCTTCCCGCTCTTCGAGCGCGATCCTGAATCCGGTGGCATCACGCCGACGCATCATCCGTTCACCGCGCCTGCGCCGGGCCAGGAAGCGCTGCTCGAAACCGATCCGTTCGCGATGCGCGCCCAGCACTACGACCTCGTGCTCAACGGCTTCGAGCTCGGTAGCGGCTCGATCCGCATCCACGATCCCGCGTTTCAGAAGAAAATCTTCGAAATCTTCGGCCTCTCCGCCGCCGAGATCGAAGACCGGTTCGGCTTCTTCATGGAAGCGCTGCACTACGGCGCGCCGCCGCATGGCGGCATGGCCTGGGGCCTGGATCGGGTCGCCATGCTGGCGTGCGGCGAGACCTCGATCCGCGACGTTATCGCCTTTCCGAAGAATCAGGTCGCACGCGACCTGATGATGGACGCGCCGTCGAGCGTGCCCGCCGTGCTGCTTCGCGACCTCGGCCTCGAACTCAAAGTGAAGAAGCCGGCGAATCCGGCGCCGGCGGCGCCGTAGCGCCGTCTGGAGCCGCTGCGAACGGTCTAGATGTGTAGCCCCAGGCCAACGTACGGTTCGTTGATCGTGACGTCCGAGGGTGCGTTGGATTTGGCGCCCAGGTGCGAACCCTGGTAGCCGAAGTCTAGGAAGAACGGCGACTTGCCGAGATCGATCGTGCCGCCGACTTTAAACGTGAGCGCCGAATAGGAGAGGGTCGCGTTCGTACCCGAGAGCGGTCCCAGGAACGTCGAGGTCGGATACGTGTACGTGCCGCTGATCGACGGATAATACCAGATGCTCGCGTAGAACGAGAGCGGGTTCTCGAGATCCGGCAACTTCTCCGCGCCGAAGCCGACGCCGCTGAGGTTGGGGTAGCCCAGATACTTCTCTTGCTTGAAGAAGCCGCCGACGCCGATATACACGCGCGGATCGGCGACTTTGAACCCGAGATGCGCGTCGAACGTCTGCTCGATGGCGGTGAAGGCCGGCACGTAGGCTTGACCGAGGCCGTTGAAGGCCTCGACGTTCTGGTAACCGACGGTCGTGACGCAGCCCGGATCTGCCGACGGGCAGAGGCCGTAGCGGTAGTTGGGATCGCTGCCGACGACCGTGCCGCAGCCCGGTCCGGCGACGCAGCCGACGAAGCCGGCGTTGGATGGGTGCGAGTAGCGGAGTTGCTGATAGTCGCCGTCGATCGCCCAGCGCTCACCGGCCAGCGGAAACTCGACCGCACCTTGGATCGAATACGCGTTGCCGTTCTGACCGGGCGAGAGTTCGTTATAGACCTTGGGCGAGATGTCATAATCGCCGGCGACGAAGGCTTCGTAGCCGATGGTCGGAAGCGGAGCCGGGGTTGGAGTTGGCGTGGCCGTCGGAGCAGCAGTCGGCGCGGGAGTCGCTGGCGGTGCCGGTGCCGCGGTCGGCGGCGGCGGAGTCGGCACGGGCGCGGCGTTGTAGCGCACGACGACCAGCCGCTTCTCGGGGACCCACTGAACGTAGGCGCCCATGCCTTCGGAAATGACGCGCAGCGGAACGACGATCGCGCCGCGATAAATTTCCGGCGGCACGTCGAGCGGGCGATCCTCGCCATTGATCGTGACGACCGGTTTACCGACCGTGACTTTCACGTCGGCGCCCGGCTTCGTGACGTCGACGGTCTTGGTTGCCGGATCGTAGCTGACCGTGCCTCCGGTCTGTTCGAACATCGAGCGCAGGGGCACGAGGATCGTCCCGCCCTTGATTAGCGCGGCTAGCACCCGACCGGTTTTGAGCCGGTCGGGTTTCGAGTAGATGTGCTGGTCGTTGAAGAGGATCGGCACTTCGCCCGAAGGCGGCGCGCCGAAATCCGGTGCGGGCGACGCGGCCGTTTGCGCCAAAGCCGGCCGATTCTCGGCGGCAGAGGAAACCAAGGCCACGACCACGGCGACGAGGGAGAGGAACCAGGGCCGCGCTGATGAGAGACGATTCACCGGAATCTCCTTCGGTGTGGACGCCGTGCACGTGGCCGGGCCTCTAGCGGTTCGACCAAGCGAGCATGCCGCCAGACGGTTGGCCGCTCCTCCGTGAAGACCGCCTTGTTTAAGGTCAGAAGTGTAGTCCGAGGCCGACGTACGGTCCGTTGATGCTGACGCTGGAGGGCGCGTTATCCTTCGCGGTCAGGTGCGAGCCCTGATATCCGAAGTCCAGAAATGCCGGTCCGAAGGTCGCGGCGCCGCCCAATTCGTACTTCCATTCCGAATAGGCCATCGTGACCTGCAGCCCCGAGAGCGAGCCGAGCAACGACGAGGTGGGATAGGTGTATTTGCCGCTCACGTGGGGGTAGTAGAAGGCGCTTCCGTAAATCGAGAACGGCTGGTCGAGGTCGGGAAGCTTCTCGAGACCGAAGCCGACGCCGCCGATCGTCGGATAACCGAGGTAGTTGTACGCGCGGAAGAGCGCGCCGACCGCCAGATAGATGCGCGGTGAGGCCACTTTGATGCCGAAGTGCGTGTCGACGTCATTTTCGACCGCGTTAAAGGCGGTTACGTAAACCTGCCCGAGTCCGCTTTGCGCGGTCGTGAGCGAAGACCCGACGGTCGTCACGCATCCGGGGTCGCCGGGAGCTGGGCAGATGCCTTGTTGATAGTGCGGATCGCCGGACACGACCGTGTTGCAGCCGACTGTGCCGGGCGCGCAGCCGCCGACGCCGAGCGCCGAATCGTGCGGATACAGGTAATGGCGCCAGTTCGCGCTCACTTCCCACGTCGGCCCGAATAGCGGGAATTCGACCGCGCCCTTCACCTCGAACGACGAGTGGCCGCTGTTGCCGGGGCTGAGTTCGTTATACACTTTGGGCGACACCAGGTAATCGCCCGCGACATAGTGCTCGTAAACTTTTTTCGGAGGCGCGGGCGGCGGGGCCGTGGGCGGCGGTGGAGCGGCGGTCGGCGCTTGCGTGGGCCGCGGCGTCGGTGCCGGCGTCGCGGGCGGCGCTTCGGGAACGGTCTCCACGTAACGGATTACGACGAGGTGCTTTTCGGGAACCCACTGCACGTACGCGCCCATGCCTTCGGAGAGCACGCGCAACGGCACGACGACCGAACCTTCGTAAATTTCCGGCGGCACGTCGAGGGGTCGTTCCTGGCCGTTGACCACGACCCACGCCTTGCCGACCGTGACTTTCACGTCGGCGCCCGGCTTCGAAACGTCCACCGTGCGCGTCGAGGCGTCGTACGAAACCGAAGCGCCGGTCTGTTCGAACATCGAACGCAGCGGCACGAGGATCGTGCCCCGCCGAACGATCGCGGTCAGCGTGCGGCCCTGCTTGAGGTGGCTGGGGCGCGCATAGACGTGATGATCGTTGAAAATGATCGGGATTTCGCCGGCGGGCGGCGTACCGAAGTCGGTCAGGGGCTCTTGGCCTTGCGCGTGAACGGCGGCCCCAAACAGGAGCACACCGGCAGCGACCGTCGTCGCCGCCAACCAGCCACGAGCAGCGCGAGCAAGAGCGTTCACGAATGTTCTCCCTGCGGTCGGACCGAAATGCTAACTGCGACGGCCGCATACGGCCGGTACCAGGATTTGATGGCGATTTGCCCGCTCCGCTCGAGGACCCCTGCTACCCCTTACATGGCGGGGAACCCCCAAGCCACCTATTCAAGCAGTGCTCTGGCTCGACGAAAAATCGCATCCAGCATCGTTTCGGTCAGCACGCCGGTGTTCGTGTTTTGACGGCTCGGATGGTATGACGAGAGCAGGATCGTGGGCGCGCGATCGGCGCGCTCGAACCGCGATTCCGCGCCGTGGCCGAACGGAACGCGGGCTGCAGCGGCATAGCCGGTCGCGGTCAGCGCGCCGGCGGCCGCCCGAGTGCCGATCGCGCCGAGCCCCACGACCACCCGCAGACCCGATAGCGTCTCGATTTCAGCGGTAAGGTACGGGAAGCAGCGCTCGAGTTCGAGCGGCGTGGGTTTGTTATCCGGCGGCGCGCAGCGCAGCGCCGCGGTGATCAAGGCGTCGCGCAAGACCAGCCCGTCGTGGCGGTCCCGCTGCTCGGGCTGGTTCGCGAAGCCCGCCCGAAAGAGCGCGCGGTAGAGCCATACGCCCGACGCGTCGCCGGTGAACATGCGGCCGGTCCGGTTCGAGCCGTGCGCGCCCGGCGCGAGGCCGACCAGCAGCACGCGCGCGGCGGGGTCGCCGAAGGCCGGTACGGGCTTCCCCCAATAATCTTCATCCCGGTAGGCTTTGCGCTTCACGCGAGCGACCTCGGCGCAATATTCACGCAGCTCCGGGCAGCGCTCACACGTGACGACGCGACCTTGGATGCGCTCGAACTCGGACGTCGTGCGCATTAGGCGAGGCCTGGAAATCGCAGCCGGGCCAAGGCCGCATACGCGACGATGCCGGCGGCGGTCGAGAGGTTGAGACTGCGGACCGCGCTGCCGCGCATCGGAATGCGCAAGGCTCGCGTGGGATGCGCGTCCAGCAGGTCGGCGGGCAGCCCCGCGGTCTCCTTACCGAAGACGAGCGCGTCGCCGAACGCGAAGTCCGCGTCGGCATACGCGCGACCGGCCCGGGTCGAGAGCAGCCAAAGCGGGCGCCGGAACGTCGCGAGGAACGCCTCGAGCGAGGGATGGACGGTCAGGGCGACCGCGTCCCAATAGTCGAGACCCGCGCGCTTGAGCTCGCGATCTTGGATCGAGAAGCCCAGCGGCTCGACGAGATGCAGGGCGCAGCCGGTCGCGGCGCACAGGCGTGCGACGTTACCGGTGTTCGGCGGAATCTGTGGTTCGACGAGTACGATGTGCAGCGGCGCGCCGGACGGCGCGTTCTGTTGAACCCGGTCGGCGGGTTGCGTGGGCGTCGCGAATCACGCCTTGGGGTTGTGGTAACGCAAGACCTTCGAGAGGTCTTTGCCGCGAATGATGCCGGCGCTGTGATACGTCAGGCCCCAGCTGTCGATCGAGGAAAGGTCGGGGAAGATGCACGTGTCGAGATCTTCGTCGATCGAACCCTTGAGGACCCAGGCGCCGCCGGCCGCGTTGATGCCGCCGAAGAGATCGGTACCGCCGAGTTGCGAGCAGTAGCACGAGGCGGGATTGCCGTTACAACCCTTAGCGAGCGGCGTTTTCGAATAGTACGCGAGCGCCGCCAGGGTCGGCTGGGTCGCGAAGAGCGTGGAGGTCAAGACGTAGATGCGCGACATTTTGTCGGCGCTCTGAAAGCGGCAGAACGCGGCCCGCCCGGCCAGCGCCAGGGGCCGTGGGTTATTGGTTCCAAAGTACGCTTCGCGTACTTCCACCACGCCGCCCGACGCCAGGCAATACGCGGACGGGCCGTCGATCGCGGGTGCGAACTCGGCTGCGCGCGCGAGTGAGGGCAGGCCGGCGGCCACCAGCAACGAGGCCGCAGCCGCCAGTATGCGGATGCGCGAGAAAAGCAAAATTTCCATAGACTTCTCGCCTTGCCGAGCCGGGCGGGGTGTTCCTCCGAGGAGTGACGCGATCGCCGCGTCAGCCGTTGGCCAGCCGTAGGAGCGTCGCGAGCAGCGGCTTGGGCGCGACCGCGAAGGCGATGCCGCCGTGCGCGAGCCAGACGCGTTCGAATTCGCCGCGCGGGTACACGACGCGGATGCCGGGCTGTGCGGGATCGTTCACGAGCGCGTCGCCGTTTCCGTCGATGCCGCGCAGCACGACCACATGTCCGTCGCTGGCCGGCAGCGGCGCTCCGGGCAACTCTCCGTCGCGCCAGGCGAGCGAGAGCGCTAGCGGGATGTCGTCGGCCAGAAAGGCGTGCGCGTGAGCGAGTTCGCGCAAGTGAATGACGGCCGCGCGAAAGCCGAGCAAACCGGCGAAGGCGACGTTGAGCGCCCAGTTTCCGGTTCCGCCGTAGCGCGCGTCGAAGACCTCGCGTGCGACGACCGGGACGTCGAGCGGATACGAACGGTAGGCCAGCAACATCGCGAGCGACGCGGGGGCGCACCAGCCGCGCTCTTGCGGATACGCGGGGTCGTACTGCGAATACGGCGGTACATCGAGTTCGAGCGCCGGCAAGGCGACGATCGACGACGGCGCGCCGTAGTCCGGCGTGCTGACGAAGAGCGCGTCCAGCGGCCCCTGCGAGCGCGCGCCCAAGGTCACGAGGTCGACGCTCGCGCGCACGACGTCGGTATCGATGCGCACGAACGTGTCCGCGCCGTCGAGCGAAGCGCGGCGTTCGCTGGAGAACGCGACGTAGGGCAGCCAACGCGACGTCCGGCCGTCATGCGCCCCGGCGCGCAACTCGATCGCGCCGTCCGCGGCGAGCGTGTTCCAAGAAACGATCGCTTCACGGGTCGGCCCCAAACGAACGAGCAGTTCTTCACCGGCCTCGGGCTCGGCCACGAGCGTCAACACCCTAAATCGACCATTCCCACGAATTCCAGTTGTCCGTGATGTACTCGGCCGGCCGGTACCCGTGCAGGTCGTCGTCGTAGGCGGCCACCGCGCGTTGCCAATAGAGAAACACGACCGGGATCAGTTCGTGGATTCGCATTTCCTCGCGTTGGTAGAGCGCTTTGCGTTGCCGGCGGTCGAAGGTGCGGATCGCCGCATCGGAGAGCTTCGTGATTTCGGGATCGCGCAAAAAGCTCGTGTTCGCACCGCGCGGCGGAATGAAGTCGCCGCTCCAGCTGCCCTGGTTATCGGGATCGGGCCCGTTCGTATCGATCGACCACTCGAGATCGTAGCGGCCCGAGTAGAGCGGTCCGTTCTGCGCGAACAGCAAGCTAGCCGGATAGTTCTTGATCGTCAACTCGATGCCGTCGGCGGCCAACGCTTGTTGCATCTGCACTTCGGCCTGTTCGTTCCCCGGCTTGTTCGTTGCCGAGATCGTGAAACGCAGCGCCGTCGTGCCGTTCGTGCGCACGCCGCCCGCGCCGGGCTTGAAGCCGGCCGCGTCGAGCAGTCGCCGCGCCGCGGCGGGGTCGTGCGGATAGAACGGAATCGATGGCGCGGCCCAGGAGTCGGGCGGGATGTCGCTGTGTGCGCGCAGGTTGAGCCCATGGTAGACGGTCGCGTTCATGCGGTCCCAATCGATCGCTTCGGCGATCGCGAGGCGCACGCGTACGTCATTTAGGGCCGGCCGGCTCGCGTTGATGGCCAAGCGCCGCCAATTAGCTGAAAGGTGCGGGACAACGCGCAGCCCCGGCACGTCCTGGAGCCGCCCCGCATACGTGTCGGCGACGCTGGGCAGCAGATCGATCTCGTGCGTGCGCAGCTGCGCGACCAGCGTGTCGGGGCTGGGCACGATCTTCCAAGTGATCGCCTTGAGCTTCGGCGGACCGCGCCAATAGCGCGCGTTCGGCGCGAATTCGAGCGAGGTGCCGTGGTTCCAGGCCGTGAGCAACCACGGTCCGCTCGAGATCGGCTGCGAGTTGAAGGCCGCGGTGTTGAGGTCCGGCAGCTTGCCCAAGAGATGCTCGGGCAAGGGCGGGTACGCGCTGCCGCCGCCTCCGCCGAAACAGCCCAACACGTCGGCATTGGGCGCCTTGAGGTGGATGACCGCCGTCGCGTCGTTCGGCACGTCGAACGCCACGATGTCGTCCCAGCCGAAGCGGCTCTTGGCATTGTTGCGATCGCTCATGACCGCGCGCCACGTGAAGCGCAGGTCGCGCGGCGTCAGCGGCGCGCCGTCGGACCAGGTGACGCCGCGCCGCCAGCGCAGGACGATCGTCTTGGAATCCTTGGAGATTCCGCCGTTCGCGTAAGTCGGAATGGCGGTCACCAGTTCGGGTACGAAGTCGCCGTGCGGGTCGTAGCGGAAAACCGGAGCGAAGATCAGCGCGTCGATCTGGTCGGTCGCGTCCGTGTGCGCGAACATCGGGTTGAGGTTATCGGGTTCGTCGGGACTGCCGACCCGCAGTTCGCCCGCCTGCGTCCACGGGTGCCGGCCGCCCGCGCCGGCGGTTTGATCCAGGCGCGTGCAACTTGCCGTCCCGAGCGCCGCCAGGGCCAGGAGAGAGACGGCGCGCCTGGTTGGAAAGTGAAGCGCGAGGGCGCTCACTTCAACGCCGCCGTCTTAGCGGAGAAGGCGGGCGCCATCGCGGCGTAGAGGTGGGCCGGACCGTTGCGCACGACATCGTCGCACGGAAGTCCCGTGCTCGCGCGCGCTTCGTCGATCGCGCGTTGCGCGGCCGCGGCGTCGAGGCCGTGGGTATTGAGGGCGATGCCCGCCACGCGCGCCGGCTTGACCGTCGCGCAGAGCGTTTCGTAGATCTCGATCAAGCGCGGCAACGGTTGCAGCGGCGTGCCGTAATCTTCGACGTGCGTGCGCTTGACGAGATGCACGAGTACCAGCGCGTCGGGGCAGCTGCCGTAAAGCAGTCCGAGCGTCACCGGGGCGAAGGCCGGATGGCTGATGCCGCCCTGGCCCTCGACGAAGAGGAGCTCGGCGTCGCGATTTTCGAGCACGAGCTGCTCGGCCGCGCCGCTCGTGAAGTCCGAGATCGTGCGATCGATCGGAATGCCGGAACCCGCGATCACGATGCCGGTTTGGCCCGTGGCGACGAAGCGCGCGTTGGTGCCGGCCGCGCGCGCGGCTTTGGTCAATTCGAGCGACGCGGTCATCTTGCCGACGGCGCAATCGCTACCGACGGTCAACACGACTCGCGCCGCGACGGCGTTACCTTCGCCCGAGAAGATGCGCGGCGGCGGCGGCGTGCGCACGTCCCAGATGCGGGTTCCGTTACGCGCGGCGGCGGCGGCGAATTCGGCGTCCTCACCGAGAAATTCGTGCAAGCCGCTGACGATCTCGAGCCCGGCGTCGAGCGCGAGCAAGATGGCGCTGCGCCAATCCGGCGGTAGCGCGCCGCCGGCCGGCGCCACGCCGACCAGCAACGACGTGGGTTCGTAGGCAAGCGCCTCCTCGAGGCTCGCGACCACCGGAACGTCACTGTCGAGATACGGCACGGCTTCGCGCACGCGTTTGCCGGCCTGCGAAAAATCGATAACGGAGACGGTGGGATCGGCCGAGTATGCGATCGCGCCGTGCGCGGTTTTCGCGGACCGCGTGGCGAACAGGCCTGGCGCGAGGATCGCGTACCGGCGCACGTCAGGCACGCTCCACGACGCCGAGCCCCGCACCCGCCGGCAGGACGAGTTTTCCATTCGCGTAGGTCACGCCGACGAACGGGTCGTCGGCGGTCAGGAACGGGCCGTCGAGGTCAGCCCAGTCGACCAGCGGCGAAAGTTGGGCGGCAGCGGTCGTCAAGATGCCGCTTTCCAGCATGCAGCCGAGCATGATGCGCAGGCCGAGCGCGCGTGCCGTGTGAATCGCCGCAAGCGCCGCGCGAATTCCGCCGCACTTCACCAGTTTGATGTTGACGCCGTCCACGCAGCCGGCGAGCGCGGGGAGGTCGCGCGCATCCTTGGCATCTTCGTCGGCGACCAGCGGCACGCGCGAGCGCTCGCGGATCCAGCGCAGCCGCTCGGGCGTGCCTGCCGGGATCGGCTGTTCGCAGAACTCGACGCCGGCGCGTTCGAGCACCGCGAGGTTCGCGACCGATTCTTCGGGCGTCCACGCCTCGTTGGCGTCCACCCGCAACGTCCCGGTATAGCGGGCGCGCATCGCTTCGAGGACCTCGACGTCGCCCTCGAAGCCCAGCTTGACCTTTACGATCGGGTGGTCGCGAATCGCGTCGAGTTTAGTGAGCATCACCTCGGGCGTGTCGATGCCGATCGTGAACGAGGTTACCGGCGTCCGGCTGGGATCGAGGCCGAGCAGGCGCCAAAGGGGCCGGTCGAGATCCTTGCCGATCGCGTCGTGCAAGGCGATATCGAGCGCGCAGCGGGCCGCCGGCGGGACGTGGTCGAGCAGCGTTTCGAGCGCGTACGGATCGTCGCTCGGCGCCAGCCCGCCGAGGGCGGCGCTCACCGAGGCGATATCTTCGCCGTAGCGCTCGGACGGGGCGCTTTCACCCAAGCCCTCGATCTCGTTCCAGCGCAGGCGCAGAACGACCGAACGGGCCGTCGCCTCCGAGCTGCGCGCGATCGTGAACGTATGGACGAGCGGAAGCTCGAGCTCGGAAAGCGCCAAGTGCACGCTCGCGACTTCCGCGGGGGTGCCGCACCTCCTCGCGCCGGAGTCTAACCGGCGTGCGACACGCCGTTTCGATCGTTTGGTTTCGCCGCGACCTGCGGCTCGCGGACCACGTCGCGCTCGAGCGGGCGCTACGGACGAGCGAACGCGTCGTCTGCGCCTTCGTTCTGGACCCCGTCCTCCTGCGCGGCCCGCGCGTCGGCGCCCCGATCGTCGCCTTCTTCATGGATTCACTCGCGGAATTACGGGAGCAGTTACGCGCCCGCGGGAGCGACCTCGCCCTGCTGGAAGGTGATTTCGCGACCGAGTTGCGCGGGTTGAGCGCGCGCGTCGGCGCAACGGCGCTCTACTTCAACCTCGACTACGAGGCGCAGGCCCGGACGCGAGACGCGCACGTGACCGCGACGTTGCGCCGCGACGGCGTGCACGTCGAGTCGTTCACCGATCACGTGTATTACGGCGCCGACGAGACGCGCAAGGCGGACGGCGCGCCGTACACGGTGTTCACGCCCTTTAAGCGGCGCTGGCTCGAACGTCTGGCGACGGACCCCCGCCCACCGGTCGCGTCGCTTCCCGCGGTCGCGAAACTGGCCGCGCGCGAGCGCATCGGCGAGACGCGGGCGGTTCCCGACCCGGCAGAGTACGGTCACGCGCGATCGGAACAGTTTCCGAGCGGCGGTGAAGCGGTCGGACGCGATCTGCTGACGCGCTTCGTGGCCGAAAGAATCGGCGCCTACGCGGCCCAGCGTAACGTTCCGGCATCGCCAGGCACCTCGCATCTCTCGCCGCACTTGCGCGCCGGCACGGTCGGCATCCGGACCTGCGTCGCCGCGGCGCTTGCGGCGCGGGAAAGCGCGCGCGGCGCGCGAGCTACCGGCATCGATACCTGGCTCTCGGAGTTGATCTGGCGCGAGTTCTACCAGCACGTGCTGGCGAATTTTCCGCACGTCGAGAGCGA
>Ga0116227_10003358_pt1 | contig 35665 bp, 26 predicted proteins | sample S1TSphgellanicum_FD_89693 | JGI IMG/M metagenome (GOLD analysis project Ga0116227, IMG submission 89693) | Host-associated microbial communities from peat moss isolated from Minnesota, USA - S1T2_Fb - Sphagnum magellanicum MG | ecosystem: Host-associated > Plants > Peat moss > Unclassified...
AAACAGCGGGTTTGCTAGAGCAACGGCGCGACCGATCAGAGAACTGCGCCCTCCGCGCGCAATTTCGCGATCTCGTGGGCCGAAAAGTCGAGTTCTCTCAGTATTGAATCACTGTCGCCTCCCGCTTTCGACGGCGGCGCTGGCGTTGCTGGAACGCTGCGACTGAAACGAGGCGCGGGAGCATGCTGCTGCAGGCCTGCAAGGTCAATGAAGGTACCGCGACTGACGTTGTGAGGATGTCGCTTCGCCTCGTCCATCGTCAAAACCGGCGTCACGCACGCATCCGACCCTTCGAACATGGCGTCCAACTCGTCGCGATCGAAGCGACGAATGGCCGCTGCCAGGCGCTCGCGAAGTCTGGGCCACACCTCATCCACCAGCGAATCGTACGGCGCGTTGGAAACGCCCTCGCCTTCAAGAAATTCGGCATGGTCCAAGCCGAGTTTCTCCAGCAGTATTTTGTGGAATTTGGGTTCGATCGATCCGACCGCCACCCAACGCTTGTCGCGTGTTTCGTAGGTCCCGTAGAAATGGGCGGCGCCGGACAGGAAATTCTGGCCGGCAGCGCCATCCCGCCACTTGTCTTGCGCTTGCAGGCCGGCGATCCCCGTCAGAAACGAGGCGGCACCGTCGACGATCGCCGTATCGATCACTTGGCCGCGACCGGAACGCGAGCGCTCCTGCAGTGCGCAAACAATGCCGAAGGCAAGCAGCATGCCGCCCCCGCCGAAGTCCCCGAGCGCGTTGAGAGGCGGCTCTGGCTTGCCGTCACGCGAGCCGATCTGATGCAACAGCCCGCTCAGCGCCAAATAGTTGATATCGTGACCCGCCGCGCGTGCCAACGGACCCGTCTGGCCCCATCCGGTGATTCTGCCGTAAATGAGCCTTGGATTCAGTTCGCAGCAAACCGCCGGACCGATCCCCAACCGTTCAGCAACCTTCGGACGAAACCCCTCAACCAGGATGTCGCTGCGCGTCGCGAGCTTCAGCACCACATCGACCGCCGGTTTCAGCTTGAGATTCAAGGTAAGGTTTCGACGGCTGCGCAGCGTGGGGTCTATCGCAGCGGCCGACACGGCGGACGGTCGATCGATCCTGATGACCTCGGCCCCCATATCCGCCAGCAGCATGCACGCATAGGGACCGGGGCCGATACCCGCGATTTCCAGCAATCGGATGCCAGCCAAAGGCCCAGCGGATTTTGCTGGAACGCTCAGGGCAGACGCCGCTTCGGCCGGGCCGATTTGAACATTCGACAATTCGCGCTCCGGAAAAAGCTGTCCCGGCAGTTTTTCAATTCGGCTCGCATTGCATAAATTGCCGGCGCCTGTCGCAAGAAAACCGAATGGAAACTAACCGCGCTGGAACTGGCTTTTTGCAATATCCCCGCGACAACCTCGTTTTTAGGGCAGTAACCTTATTATTCTTGTGGACGACAAGCAAGTCTCTGTGCGGAACCGCAGCTCGAGTCAGGTAATTTGTCCGGCGCGCCCCTACTGCTGAGCAATCACCGCCGCATCGCGCCGGATCGCGCCATTCATATAGCCAGGATCCTTCGCGTCGATACACACAAACGTCAGATCCTCGGCCTTGGGCGACCAAGCATGCGCGGAGGTCTCGGTGGACTGACGAAACATCAATTGCTTGCCCTGGGTATCGCAGTATTCGTTAGCGGCCGCGAGTGCCTTCAAGTTGGTGTCGGCCTGGGTCTCATAGCGCGCGCCCGTGGTGCGCACGTGATAGGCAGCATCGTTCACCGCCGTCACCGGCGGGCGCGTAGCGGCGCAACCGCACAGGCTCAACGCAGCGATACATCCGATCAGCGAGTGAAGTTTGCCCGGGCGCATATCTTAAAACTCCTTGTTGGCGGCACCATAACGCGGCCGATGCATGCGGCCTGTGATGCGCATCACGGCCGATGCGCATCACGGCGAAGCGGTTTGATTATGTCTACTTCAAACTCACGCATGACCGATAAACATTCACCTTGGTGAGTACGCTCGCGATTTGCTGTACCGATAGCGACACTTCATCGAAGGGCTTGGTGGTCGTGAAGCCGGCGAACCCGGCATTGCTGCCCACGGATAGCAGTCCCAAGGCCTGCAGCTTGAGCAGACTGTTGCCGGTGGTCGCTGTCTCCTGCACGCCGCCCTTCAGATACGTCACCAGACTCACATTGGAGAGCACGGACAGGGAGAGCAGCGAGCTGCCGTCAGTGATGACGAATCCCACTTGGCGTCCCGCCGGGAACGATGTCGCCACGTCGGTGACGTCCAAGGTGACGCTGCCGCCGAGCAGGCCGACGCCCGTCGCGAGCGCCGTCGGCGCGGTGGTCGATGCGTTGATCACATTGCCGAGTCCAGTTACGCCGCAACCGAGGCAAATCCCGTCGACCGTATCGCCGCTCGTGGCCGCCGGTGACAACAACGCGGTGGTCGCCACGCCGGGCAGTCCGCAATCAGCACTCGAGGAGGAAATTACCGTGACTGGCACTGAGCCACCCCCGCTGCCGCCTGGGCCGCTGCAGGTCAGCGTGTAGGTATAGATGCCGGGTGTCGCGATCGGTCCCACCACAACTCCGCTGCTGGTGGTGGGCTGCGAGCCGTTCCAGCCGTCGGAGCCGGTGCCACCGCTGGCGACGCAGGCCGTTGCGTTCGTGCTGGACCACGACAAGCTCGGCGAGCCGCCGGGTTGTATCTGTGCAGGGTTGTTGCCGTTGGCACTCAACGTCACCGTGGGTTGACCGGGCGCCGCCGGGTTCACCGTGACCGTCGCGGTGCTTGGAGCACTGGCCCCACCGCTGCCGGTGCAGATCAACGTATAGGTGACGGTCCCGCTCGATGCATAGGGCCCCTCGAGAGTTCCGGTGCTCGAGGTGCCCACCGTCCCGGGCCAGGAATCCGAGCCGGTGCCACCGCTGGCGGTACAAGAGTTCGCGCCGCTGCTGCTCCACGCCAGGGACGTGGTTTGTCCCACCGTGACCGCACTCGGCGTGGCAGTGAACGATGTGATCGTTGCCGCCGGAGTCGCACTGGTGACGGTCACGCTCGTCGACATGGGAGTACTCGCGCCGCCGGGGCCGGTGCAGTTGAGCGTGTATACATAAGTGCCCGCGACATTGATCGGCCCGATCAGAGTGCCGACGCTGCTGGTGGGTTCAGAGCCCGACCAACCATCGGAGCCTGTGCCGCCGCTGGCCGTACAGGCACTCGCGCCGCTGGTTGCCCAAGTCAGCAAAATAGACTGCCCCGTGACCGCGGTGCTCGGTGTTGCCGACAATGACACGATGGAAGCTGGTGGAGGCGCACTGGTAACCGTCACGGTCGCGGTGCTGGTGGGGCTGCTGCCGCCGGTTCCCGTGCAGCTCAACGTGTAGGTATAGGTCCCGACGCTATTGATCGGTCCAATGACGGTGCCCACGCCCGTGGTAGCCACCGGTCCACTCCAGCCATCCGACCCTGTGCCGCCGCCCGCGGTGCAGGAAGTTGCATTCGCGCTCGACCAAGTAAGCAAGGTCGACTGCCCGGTCTCCAGCGCGGCGGGCGTTGCCACGAACGCCAGTACGCTAGCTGGCAACGGCGCATCCGTCGCATTGACGGTGGTTGAATTGGAGGTCGTTCCTCCGGGACCGGAACAAGTCAGCGTATAGGTATAGCTGCCGGCAGGTCCGATGGGCCCAACCAGCTTGCCGGCGCCCGTGGTCCCCACCGATCCAGACCAACCATCCGAACCCGTGCCCCCGCTTGCGATGCAGCCTGTGGCGTTGAGCACCGTCCACGTGAGTGTGGTCGAACCACCCGTTTGCACGGCGGGAGGCGCTGCTGCAAACACACCAATCTCGGGGAGTGCCGGTGCGCTGATCACATCGACGCTGACCGAACTCGGCGGGCTGGTCCCACCGGGACCGGCGCAGGTCAATGTGTAGATGAAATTGCCCGGCGTCGTGAGGGGGCCGATGACCGCTCCCGTGCTGGACGTCGGCTCGGTGCCGGCCCAATTATCCGACCCGGAACCGCCGGTGGCGGTGCAACCCGTTGCGCTGGTGGTCTGCCAACTCAACGCGGTCGAGCCGCCCGCCACCAGCGTGCTGGGGAAGGCGCCGAAGGACACAATGGCAGCCGCGGGTGGCGGCGCAGCGCTGACGTTGACGATCACCGAGCTCGGAGGTCCGGCACCCACGGCGCCGGAACAAGTCAATGTGTAGGTGTAGCTACCGGCAACGTTGATCGCGCCCGTACTGAAACCGGTACTCGAAGTGCCCACAGAACCCTGCCAGCCATCCGATCCGGTTCCGCCGCTTGCAGCGCACGAAGTTGCGCCATTGCTGGACCAAGACAGCGAAGAGGACTGACCGGTCTGAATGTTGGACGGCATCGCATTGAACGAGGTCACGGTGGCTGTCAGCGGCGCAACCGGTATGACGTTCAACACCACCGAACTGGGCGCTCCCGTCCCGCCGGGTCCATTGCAGGTCAGCGTGTACGTATAAGTGCCAGGCAGCAGGATCAAGCCGGTGCTGGTACCCGCGCTGGCGGTGCCCACCGAACCATTCCAACCGTCGGTCCCCGTGCCGCCCGTGGCGGTGCAGGATGTCGCGCCACTCGTGCTCCACGACAGTGAGGCCGACTGCAGCACTTGAATGGTGGTCGACGGGGTTACGAAGAAACCGGTGACCGTGGCGGGTGGCTGCGTCGGGCTCGTGGCGGTCACGTTCACTGATTGCGGCGCACTGTTGCCCCCGGGACCATTGCAAATCAGCGTGTATGTGTAGGTTCCGGCCGGAGAGATCGGGCCCACCGTCATGCCGTTGCTCGAGGTCGCGACCGTTCCGCTCCAGCCGTCGGCGCCGCTGCCGCCGCTCGCGGCGCAAGAGGTCGCGTTGACGCTGGTCCAGGTCAGCGTGCTTGAGCCACCGTTCAGCACCGAGGTGGGCGATGCGGACAACGTGTTGATGGAGGCCGGCGCCGCAGTGACATTCAAAGTTGCGGCGGCGAGCGTACTGCCGCCTGCGCCGGTGCAGGTCAACGAGTACGTATAAGTGCCCGCGGTGTTCAGCGTCCCGGTACTGACGTTGGTGCCCAGTAAGGGTTGCGACCCGCTCCACGATCCAGACGCCGTACAGGTGTTGGCATTTGCCGTGGACCAGGTGAGAGCAGCCGAATTGCCCGCCACGATTTGCGCCGGGGCGACATCGATGTTGACTGACACGGCCGGCGGCGTGTTGTTGGTGCTGACGATGACCGTGATGGTTTTCGCGGCACTGCCGCCTGCACCGCTGCAGGTCAGCGTATAGGAATAGCTGCCCGTGGCGCTGATGGGGCCGATGCTGGTGCCGGTGCTGGCCAGCGGCTGTGCGCCGCTCCAACCATCCGAACCACTGCCACCACTGGCGCTGCAAGCCGTGGCATTGGTGGAACTCCAAGCGAAGCTGGTTGATTGACCGGGTTGAATCTGCGACGGTTGCGCGGCGAAGGTGAGGCTCGGCGGTGCCGACGGAGAAGCAGCGCTCACCACGAGAATGCGAGATTGCTGCGTGCTGCCGCCAGGCCCGATACAGGTCAGCGCGTATTCATAACTTCCCGCGGCCGCGATCGGACCCGTATTGAATCCAGCCGCATTGGAGGTGGGTTGATTGCCTTGCCAACCATCCGCTCCAGTTCCCGCGCTGCCCGTACAGGAAGTGGCGTTCGTGGAAGACCATACAATCAGTGCCGAGCCGCCGGGCTGAATTGAAGCGGGGTAAATATCCAACGCCAGGGCCGGCGGCGCGACCGCGCCCACCGTCACGTTCTGACTGGTCGCGAAACTCCCGCCCGGGCCGGTACAAGACAGTCCATAGGCGTAGGTGCCCGGTTGCTCAATCGGGCCGATGAGCGTCCCGGTGCTCGAAGTAGGCAGTTTACCGCTCCACGATCCGGTGGCATCGCAGCCGGTCGCACCGGTGGTGGTCCAGCTGGCGGTGGCGGAGTCGCCTTGCTTCAAAGAGGTAGGGCTGATGACCAGCACCGCGGTAGGTTTCTGTGCGGTGCTGACGATGCTGATAGCCGAGGCAGCGCTGGGCGGACCATTGGCGTCGCATCCGAACAGCGACGCCGTCAGCGTCAAAACGATGAGTGAATGTACGATGTATCTACGAGCTGGTGACATGAGTTTCTCCCGCCTCGTCCTTATGGCGATAAGATGCTGAGTTCGACGCGCCGATTGCGCTCGGCGTCAGCTTCACTACGTTCCGGATTGATGCGCAGCCGCGACTTGCCGTAGCCGCGCGCGATGATTTGTTCGCTGCGCGCTCCCCTCAAGATCAGATACTCCCGTACCGTCTCGGCGCGACGCTGCGATAATTTCAAATTGACCTCGACGTCCCCGATGCTGTCGGTATGTCCGGCGATTTCGGTTCTCATCGTGAGTTGACCCCGGTAGGCTTTTGCGACCTCATCCAGGATCCGCTCGGCTTGCGGCGTCAGATGGGCGTCGTTGAAATTGAAGTTGACGCCTTCAAGGTCGATGGATTGAGGCGTGACGACACAGCCGTTCACATCGACGCGAAGTCCTCGCGGGGTATCGGGACAGCGGTCGTACTCGTCGGCGATTCCATCACCGTCCGAATCTCGGATTGGCGCAGGTGCTATCGCGGCCGCCGCCGCGGGCTCGTGGATCACTTCGCGAATGATTTCGGGAGGGCTCTTCAGGAATTCGATGTGATGTTCGACACGGCCCAGCGGAATGTCGATGCCGGCAATCAGGCGCCGTTCCGGATGGCCGCCCTCATGCATATCGCGCACATAGCGGGCATCGAGGCGCAACCGAATGCCATTGCGCAGCAACGGGGCCGTGACCACGCCGAGGCCGGCATCGACCACCGGTGCCACGCCGTCGCGGCTCTCCGGATAGTAGTCGTCGTACACCGCACCCATGCCGGCAAGCACGAATGGCGTGAACAAAGACTCGCGCCGATCCCGCAACTGCCAGGCGACATCGAGCGTGGCGCCGTTCTGATAAAAGTCTGTTCCGCCGTGCGCGCCGGTTTCGAAGGTGGAGGACTGCACATTGAGCTCTGCCAGAAAGTGCGGCGAGAATTCATGTCCGAAGATCCCCGACACGGTGGCGCCGCGTCCGGTCGTGCCAATCGCCTTGGAAGGGAAGCTGATGCCGGGCAGCGCGGAAAAATACTCGGGTCCGAGGGTCGAAGTATCATCCGCCGCTGCGAACGCCGTCACGCATCCGCATGCAATAAGTCCAAAGGCTTGCCAAGCGCGTGTCATGGTTTTCTCGCGAAACATGACAGCACCGCGACCGCAACCTTCATCAGTGCGCAGTAAGCACAACATCTGTGCTGCAATGCGCGGGGCCTCGCGCCGGTCGGATCGCTTATTTGACTCGAACGCGCAATTATTTGATCGCGCAATGATTCGAACGCGCAAATGATGTCTGCTTTTTAAGACAAGACATCGCCGCTTCGCAGGGCCTGTCAACGCGTCCGGACCCGCTCCGTTCCTGACTGCACTTGCGCGCTCGACGCGCAACTTGGGACGCAATTCATTATGGTGAATTCAACGGAGATCACTCTCATGGAATCGAACACATTCAAATGTCTGACTCTCGCCATCGCTGCGGCGATGCTCGGTGCCTGCGGCGGAGGCGGCGGTGCGAGCACTGCATCGAACGTGTCCTCCGCGGCACAAACCGGCAGCGTGTCGATGCTGGTCAGCGATGCCTCGACGGAAGATTGGGCCACCATCGGCGTGAAGATTCTTTCGATCGCGCTCGTGCCCGAAGGCGGCGGCGCCCATGTCACCGTGTACACCGCTCCGACTCCGGCGCCGACCGTGAATCTGGCACAGCTCGATCAGATCGCGGAAATCCTCGGCAATGTGTCGGTGCCTGTTGGATCCTATAGCGATGCGATCTTGACGGTCAGCGCCAATCCCGGCGATGTGCTGTTGACCGTTGCAGCCAGTCCCGAAGTGGGATTCGCGGCGCTTCCCGGCGTCACGATTCCCTCAGATCAAATTCAGATTCAGCACACGCAAGGTGCTGCGCCGAACCTGACCGTGCCGATCGATGTCAAATTTGTAGCCCCTCTTACGGTGACCGCCAATCAGAGCAATGCGCTCGACTTGGAATTCGACCTGGCGCACCCGGCTTTTCTGGTGGGACACGTACCTCCGGCCTCAGGCGGCGCCACGCTTTGGGCCGTCAATTTCCAAGGCCCGGTACGGCATCATCCGCTGTCCGACCTGCCGCGATTGGTACTGCGCCACACGTACGGCAGTGTCAGCGCCATTGCCAGCGACAACGCCAGCATCACCATCACCAAGGAATTTCCGACTGAACCGGCCGTCAACCCGGAGACCGCGGTGGCCACCAGCCAGAGCCTGGTGATACTGGCCGATTCCACCAATGGCTCGATACTTTACGATCTTGATGCCAAGACCCGCACGGTCATCACGGATTTTTCCACCGAGACTGCGCTGGTGGGCAAGTCGGTGCGCATCGCAGCGCGCTATCAGGAAGACGGCACGCTGGTCGCAACGCGCATTTGGGCCAGCAGCCAATTCAATACGGTGTACGTGAGCCCCGAGGGCCACGTGCTGCATGTGAACAGCGGCAACGATGTGCTGTCCGTACAGGATGAATCGGGCCGCGCCGTCGACTTGCTCGTCGATGCCAACACGCAATTCTTCTTCCGCCAACCGCAGAACGCATTGGCCGATGCGACGCCGATCGGTACAGGCACGTCCTTCTTGAGCAGCCACGATCTGGTGCGCGGTTTCAAGGTTCACGCCAGTGTGGTCGATCCGCTCGCCAGTCCCTGGGTGGCCCAATCGGTCGACATCGAAGTTGCCGAATACGACGGCACGATCTCGCTGCCCAACAACAGCAATTTCACCTACCGACGCTCGTTTGCCACGCCCGGCGACAACTATGAGTTCACCCTGAACTACATCGATGCAACGACGGCGAATGGCAAGGACGACGCCGGCAACACCATCGACGGCTACGAGTGGTGGAACTTCGCGTTTCCCACCGTGCTCAACACCGGCTCCACGGCCATCGCCGACTTCGTCGGCGCCACCGATGGCAGCGTCAACTTTGGCGGCACGGTGGGCGCGGTCGCCGCGCACGGCGTGAGCTTCGCCACATGGAACGATCCGGCCAATCCCAATGGCTGGTCCGCCGCCGCCACCATCTTGACCCCCTCCACGCTGCCGCTGGGTTTAGCAACCAGTGGTTTGGTCAACGATGCATTCACCATGACGGTGCTGGGCGGCGCCAACGCAGCCACGGTCGCCGTCAATTCGGCCTCCGGCAGTGCCACATTGGTCTACCAAGTCGATCGTACCAACGGCATCGTCACCATCAGCCCCATCGACATCACCACCTCGAGCGGCTTGAGCAGCCTGAACGGCGCCTTGGCCGACAGTGCGCCGGTCAGGGTCTATGGCGTGCCGCAGTCCGATGGATCACTGAAAGCCTATGTACTGACTTATTTCACCGGCGATGTCATGCCGGTGCAGTAAACCAAAACGCGTTATCAGTATGTGCAAGAGCGCCGCGCAGTCCTCAAGGCTGCACCGCGCTCCTCTCGACCCCCACGCCGAATCGGTAGACATTCTGTCCGCCTCGGTATCCGGTCATGATCAAGGCGCAAGCGGCAGCCGACAACACCATCATGAAAAGCCAACCCGGCTTGGAACGGTGTTCAGTGCCCGCACCGCGCCAAACCGCCAGCAACACCAACGCGAGCGTGGTGAAAATGGCCCATTTTGCGTGGGAGGAGATCGACGCGCGCGCCGCCGCGCTCACATCCAGATCCAAGACAGCGCCCAGTCCGAAGCCCAAGCTGACCACCGCCGCGACCGCGCCCAGGCACAGATTCCAGGTGCCCACCAGGGCTAGCGATGCGGCCGTCTCGGGTCGACGTAGCAGCCGCGCGCCCAGCAGCAATCCAGCAGCCGTCAAGGTCAGCGCCAGCGGAAAGTGCACGATCATGGGATGCCAGCGCAAGTCTTACGCCTTCTTGTCCCAATAGGATTTCAACTGACGCAGATAAGGATTAAAACCGCCGACATGCAGCGCGCTGCCGACCCGGATCTGCCGCGTCCAGCGCCTGCGAACGCTGCTGACCAGTTGAAACACATCCATGTATTGGCGGCGCCCCTGCGTCGCGTAGGCGATCTTCAATGCGTCGCAGATCACGGCGACGGGCAGTTTGTAAATGCGCGATCTGGCCGCAAACGGATCGCGCACGCACACCGTGAACGACGCGTCATTCATCAAAATCCAGGTGGCGATTCTTTCCATCAGGAAAATCTTCATCTGCACCGATTCCGCGCCTCGATACGTGGTCGGTTGGCGCAGCTCCCGCCCCAGCGGATCATCGTTGTCCTCTGCAATCTGAAACAAGGCTTCTGTGAGAGCCAACCAGGCGCGCCAGAATCGCGGCTTGGCGATGAAGTAATTCGAGTGCACGGTGTTGCGCGAATCGGAAACCGAGTCCTCCACCGGGTTCGGCTGGCCGACGGCCAAGAAAAATTTCCGCGCGACCTCGAGCAGGCCCGGATGTTCGGATTCGCCATGTTGGAACACATTGCGGAAAAACGCGGAATTGTGAATGCTGGGACTCAGCAATACGACTTCGCAGCGCGGTGCGCATCCGGCGAGAAATTGATTGACCGCGGCGGCATCCAGATTCGTTTTCTGCTTGAAGCGCGGCGACAGAAAACCGTAGAAGGCATTCTCATCGAGTGTTTCGCGCAGCAAGAAACCGCGAATCGGCCAATATTCAAACCAATCCGGCCTCGGGTTGGCGGTGTTGTCGAGCGGCGTAAATCCTGGGTCCAACGCTTGCTGAGGCGAGTAGTAGATCTGATGGATATGCGCAGCCGCCATGTACGGCAGCATACCCACTTAATCAGCCTGCGGCGAGATCGACGGCGAGCTGGGTGAGCAACGCGAGATAATTGCTGCGGTAGGCGTGCATCGAGTAGCGGCTTTGCACATGCTCGCGGCCTTTGGCGCCAAATCTTGCGCGCAGCTCCGGCGACACGATGAGCTTCTCCAGACTCTGCTCCCATTGATCGACATTGCTGGCGTGAAAACCGTTCACACCGTCCTGCACCGCTTCGATGTTCGCGCCCACCGGCGACGCCACGCAGGGCAAGGCGGCCGCCATGTATTGCAGCAACTTGAAGGCGCATTTGCCGCGGCTCCAGGCATCGTCAGTCAGCGGCATGATGCCGATCTGCGCGGCCGCCAGGGATTGTGCCTCCGTCGCCGAACTCCAGGGAATTTTCTCGACGGTGACGTCGGCCCAATCCGGAAATTGGGAACAGATGACTCGCAACAGCAACGTCGGGTGACGTTTCGTCAGACGCGCCAACGCCGGACGAACCATTTCCAAGTACACCAAATTCTCCGGGCTGCCGATCCAGACAACCCGCGGCGCACCCTCGGTCTGCGAGTTGCTCCGCGGGTAGCCGCCGACGTCGATCGAAGTCGGCAGCAACGCGATCGCGCGGGCCGAGGGCCGTGCGGCCGCGGCCAATACCTCGTTGCCCGCGGCCACCGTGTCCACCCAGCGGCAAGTGGCGGCAAATTTTTGCTTGCGCCACGCCGACTCGTCTGCCGGTTCACCCAGCCGCCGGGGTTTGCGCACATAAATGGCATCATCGATATCGAACACGCGCCGCCTGGCAAAGGCGGCCAATAGCCGTGCCTCCAGACCGCTCAGTTTGATCTGATGCAACACGGACACATCGGCCCAACGCAACAGATGCCGCAATTCCCAGGTGCGCAGGCCGTAGCGCCCGCTCGGAAACTGCTCGGTACGTACCGACCAGCCGGCAGCGGTCAAGGGCTCAACCAGAGTTTGCATGCGGTGTCGAAACGACGGCTGCTGCAGCCCGTAACCCAATAACAGTGCGTTCGGCATCAAGGCACCGCCGTGTCGGCAGCGACTTTGATCAGGCGCTCGAGTGCCTGGATTGCCACCTGAACGCCATCAGCCAACTTCAAATCTTGTGCGCGTCTTGCCAACGCCGTGCGTGCCGCGTTGTCGTTCCACAGCCGGCTGGCCGCTGCCACGATGCTGTCGGCATTCAACGAGGCGTCGACGGCCACCGCGGCGTCGACGCAGCGCCGAATGCGCGCGGCTTGATCCGCCGCGATCGGAACCGCGACGCAGGCGGCGCTGCAGGCGATGGCCTGCAACAGCGTCGATCCCCCATTGGCCACGACAATGCGCGCCTCGCGCAGCAGCTGTGCCAGCTGTGATTGCGGCAGCGGCCCCAGCATTTGCAACGATGCGGGCGCGGGTGAAGTGTCGGCGGCACCAATCAAGAGGGTGGCCATGCCACCGGCTGCGAGTGCGCGTGCCGCCTGCTGAAATTGCACAACGGCATCACGCGCGCCGGGATGGCCGGTGCCACCACCGGGGACCATCAGCACGAAGCTGCCCGCCGCAAAGGGCGGCGGCACGCGCGGCGTATTCGCGTCCTGCGACAAAATGACATCCAGGAATCGAACCCGCACGGCCGTATGCATTTTAAGCTTGAGACGCTCGACGAAGCTTAAATTCCCGGCGATGAAGGCCGGATAGGCGATCCAATGTTCATCGATGAGTTTGAGCCAACGCCAGCGGAAGGCTTTGCGCCGCTGCCGCGCCCGCGCGCTGATATACACCACGCGGGCGCCCTGGCGGTGCGCGGCGCGCAGCTGCGCGGTGCGTCCGGCATTGTCGAAGATGACCACGGTGGGGGCGAAGCGGGTCATCAGTTGGATCACCGCGGCGGAATGAAATGTGGGCGAGGACTCGAGCAACGTGGCCGGAAACGGCACAGTGGCGGCGTAGGGTGCATGGCGGCTCAGCACAAAATGCAGTTGCGCCCGCGGCCATCGGTTGAGGCAGGCGCGAGCAATCGTCAAACTGCGTGCGTATTCTCCCATTCCAAACGGTCCCGACACCGGCACGAACAAAATCCGCGGCGCCGCGAGACTATCCAAAGGCGGTGAACCAGCGGTCCAGCACCAACAGGAACCATGCCCGGCGAAATTCGCTGTCCACGGGCTGGCGCAACACGCCGCGGTCCATGAGGCGTCGCACGGCATCGCGAATCAGTTCGGGATGTCGCTTGAGCCAGCGATGCACGGGCAGGCCAAATCCAGATTTTGGTCGGTCGAGATGCCCGCTGGGCAGCCTCGGTTCCATCAAGCGGCGCACCAACAACTTGCCGCGCCGCGCAGGCAGGTCCACCAACAGCGATGGATTCACGCTCAGCATGAATTCGACCAGACGATGATCGAGCAACGGCGGACGAACCTCGAGTGAGTGCGCCATGCTGGTTCGATCCACCTTGGTCAATAACCCTTCCGCCAGATCGGTGTGTAAATCCAGCCAACGCAGCTGGCTGAGCGGCGTCATGCCGTCTTGCCAATACTGACGATAGAACCATAGATAGTCGTAGTCTTTCTCGCGCCAATCATCGCCCAGCAGAGCCTCGATTTGCTGCGCCGTCATGCCACCGAGCGCTGCCGCATACGCCGGCAATCCGACGTAGGCATGGCGCTGCATCGACGAAGCCAGCCGCGACAAGGGCGGCAGGTGAGCGGCCAACAGGCGCTTGAAGACATTCGAGCGTGCACCGATGCGCGACCAGTAGCGCGGATATCCGCAAAAGATTTCATCGCCGCCCTCGCCGCTCAACGCCACGGTGACCTCGCGGCGCGCAAACTGCGCCACCAAGTAATTGGACCAGGCGGCGCTGTCGCCAAAGGGCTCATCGAACATCGCGGGAATCAAGTTGAGCGCGGTCTCGAAGTCCGCTTCTGGGGCCGTCATCTGCAAATGCTGAGTGCCCAGGTGCTCCGCGGCGCGGGTGGCGGCCTGCGCCTCGGAGCGGCCGGCGGACTCAAAGCCCAAGGTATAGGTGTGAGGCGCGTCCAGATAATAGGTGGTGAGCGCCGAATCCAGCCCGCCGCTCAAAAAAACGCCCACCGGCACATCCGCCAAGGTGTGTTCGGGAATCACCTCGCGCAGCAATCCGTCCAGCTGTCCCAGCGTATCCTCCGCACTGCGCTCGATCAACTCGGGTGATGGATTCCAAAAACGTTCGATGTTCAATGAGCCCGCATGCCAGGTGAGCACATGACCCGCGGGCAGCTTGGCGATTCCCCGATAGATGGTTTTGGGCGCAGGGACGTAGCCGTGGAACAAGAAGTCGCGCACCGCGCTGGGGTCGATCTGCGGTGTACCGAGCAGCAGCAAGGCTTTCAATTCCGAGGCGAATGCGATGCCCTGCGGAAGGATGCGATAGTACAGGGGCTTGATGCCGAGGCGATCACGCGCCAGCACCAAGCGTTGCGTTGCGCTGTCCCACATCGCAAAGGCAAACATGCCCGTCACCCGGTCAAGACCCGAACTGCCCGCCGTGGCGATGAGGCGCAGCAACACTTCGGTATCGCCGGTCGAGTTCCACGGTCCCGGTAACGAGGCGCGCAGCCTTTCGTGGTTGTACAACTCGCCGTTGTAGGTCAGTACATGCGACTCGAATCGCATGGGCTGATGACCGGCTGGCGTCAAATCTTGAATGGCCAGCCTGCGGTGAGAGAGCGCGGCCCCCGGTTCACTCCACACCCCCGCGCCATCCGGACCGCGATGCCTGAGGGTCTGCGCCATTTGTTGGGCGATTTCCGCGCTCGCTGAGGGTCCTATGATTCCGGCAATTCCGCACATGGACGGCAGTCTAGCGCGGCACCGATGCGATGTACCGCTAGCCAGCGGCGCAGGGTTCGTTTAGGGTGCGCCCTGGAGCTATCGACATGGCCACACCCGCCGATCAACGACTGCTGGAATTACTGGGAAAATGGCTCGAAAGTCTCGAGCTGCACGCCAAGTACGCGTCGCTCGATGACGACAGTTACTGGCGCATTCAACCCTGGGCCGAGCATCAGCGTCCGACCCGCTGGATCGTCGATCTGGCGAAGCAGAAAACTCTGGCTCTGCGGGCCCAAGTCGAGGAGCGCATCAAAGCCGGCGACGCTCAATTTTCGGATTCGCTCGAGTTGATGACCTTCCTCGCGAACTTGGTGGGGTCCGAGCACATCGAACGATTCATTCCGGTGGCGGATGCCAAGAACGAGCGTCTGCCGACGCCGCGCGAGGAACCCGCGGCCGCGCCGGATGCCGCCACGGGCACCCGCGAGATGCCGAAATTCCTGGCAGCCAAACGCACCGCTGCGCCACCGGCCAGCACCGCGCAGGTCGCGCGCAACGAACGCAAGGTCGCGGCGCCCGCCACCAGAGCGCCACGGGCAGCGCCCAAACCGGCGGCCAAGAAAGCGCTCGCTGCGCCCGAAAAAAATGCGTCCAGCGACGCGGCCAGGGAGCAAGTGATCGCCGATGCGGCACGCTTGGTTCAATGGGGACGCAAGTGGTACGAGCTGCCCGAACTCATTGCTCGCATGGCTGACCGACCGGCGCTGCCAGAAGTGCGTAGAATCCTCAAAGAGAATAAAGCGGCCATCGACAAGAAAGCCGGAGTCGGCTGACCCGCTGCATTTTTTAGGGAACCTCCGACGCAATTGCACGCTCAAAGGCGGCCATGATTACCACAAAACATTTATCCAAGCGTTATGGCGACAAACTCGCGGTCGACGATTTGACATTCAGCGTATCTCCTGGAGAGGTGCTGGGTTTCCTCGGGGCCAACGGCGCCGGCAAGTCCACCACCATGCGAATGATTGCCGGCTTCATTGCGCCGACCGCGGGCGAAGTCACGGTCTGCGGCCACGACATCGAATCGGCGCCGGTCAAGGCCAAAGCCTGCATGGGTTATCTGCCGGAAGGGGCGCCCAGCTACGGGGAGATGACGGTCAGCGAATTCTTGAATTTCGTGGCGGACGTACGCGGACTTAAGGGCGCACTGCGCAGCCAGCGGCGTTCCATCGTCATCGACCGCTTGGCTCTGTCGGGGGTGATCGACCAGGTCATCGAGACTTTGTCGAAGGGATTTCGCCGCCGCGTGGGTCTGGCGCAGGCCTTGATTCACGATCCGCAGGTGCTGATCCTCGATGAACCCACCGACGGCCTGGATCCTAACCAGAAGCACGAGGTGCGCCGGCTGATCAACGAGTTGAGCAAGGACAAACTGGTGATCGTTTCAACCCACATATTGGAAGAGGTTCACGAGGTTTGCACTCGCGCCATCATCATTGCCAACGGGCGCATCGTCGCCGACGAGACCCCGAGTGCCTTGGAAGCACGCTCCCGCTACCACCATGCCGTGAGCCTGCGCTTCGAGAAGGCCGAGCAACTGGCCGCGGCCAAAACCGAACTTGCGGCTTTGCCGGAGATCGCCGCGATCGAGTTGGATGCGAGGGAACTGAAGTTGACCGCGGTGCCTAAGAGCGGCGTAAACGCCCTGGCGGCGGTGAGTGCCGTGATCGACAAGAACAACTGGGATGTACCCGAGCTGCACCTGGAATCGGGCCGGTTGGACGAGGTGTTTCGTACGCTGACCCAGCCGGCCGGCATCGAGGTGGCGCCGTGAGTCAGACCCTGGTGGTATTCAGGCGCGAATTGCGCAGCTACTTCGCCACTCCGCTGGCCTATGTGTTCATCGTGATCTTCCTGGTCCTGGCGGCGGTTTTCACGTTTCAAATCGGCGGCTTCTTCGAACGCAACCAGGCCGATCTGCAGCCCTTCTTCCGGTGGCACCCCTGGCTGTACCTGGTGCTCATCCCCGCAATCTCCATGCGCCTGTGGGCGGAGGAACGTAACAGCGGCAGTATCGAACTGCTCATGACATTGCCCATCACGTTAGGACAAGCGGTGGTTGGTAAATTCCTGGCGGCGTGGGTGTTCGCGGGCGTCGCCTTGTTCCTGACCTTCCCCGTGTGGGTGACGGTGAATTACTTGGGTTCGCCCGATAATGGCGCCATCTTCGCCGCCTATGTGGGCAGCTTCTTGATGGCGGGCGGATTTCTGTCCATCGGCATGTGCCTCTCGGCGGCCACCCGTAATCAGGTCATTGCCTTCATCACCGCGGCACTGGTCGGATTCGTATTTCTGCTGGCGGGATTCCCCTTGGTGTTGGATTTCGTGCGCGGTGTCATGCCCCAGGTGGTCGTCGACGCGATCGCCTCGCTGAGCTTTCTGACCCATTTCGATGCGATCTCCAAGGGCGTCATCGATCTGCGCGATCTGGTGTATTTCGGCGCGCTCATCGGTTTCTGGTTGGCCGCCACGGCCTTGGTACTCGATATGAAGAAGGCGGAATAAGTGAACGGCAATCGTGGGCGAAGAATGTGGTTTGGCGTCGGCGGCCTGGTAGCGCTGGCGGTGTTGTTCCTGGCCGTGGTCATGTTGTCGAACATCGGCCTGCGCGGTGTGCGGCTCGACCTCACGCAGAACAAGCTCTACACCTTGAGCAAGGGCACGCAGCAGGTGCTGGACGAGTTGAAGGAGCCGGTCAATCTGTACTTCTACTTTTCAAGAGAGGCTGCTGCAAAACAAGCGCCTTTGGTGATGCCCTACTCGACCCGCGTGCGAGAGTTTCTGCAGGAAGTGGCGGCGCGCTCGCGAGGCATGATTCATCTGCAGATCATCGATCCCCAGCCCTTCTCGGAGGATGAGGATCGGGCTGCCGAGTTGGGCCTGCAGTCCTTGCATGGCGGCAGCGGCGACGCGTTGTATTTTGGCTTGGCCGGCACGAATTCCACCGATGGGCGATCTGCGATTCCCAGTTTTCAACCCGACCGCGAGGAGTTCTTGGAGTACGACGTCGCCAAGTTGATCCAGGAATTGGGTACGCCGAAGAAGCCAGTCATCGGCTTGCTCAGTTCGCTGCCCTTGCAGGGCTCCTTCGACCCGCGCACCGGACAAATGGGCGAATCGTGGCCGATATTTTCGCAGCTGCAACAGCTGTTCACCATCCACACCGTGACGCCCGATGCCGACCACATCGACAAAGACGTCGACGTGCTGATGGTGGTGCATCCCAAGTCATTGCCGCCCAAGACGCTGTACGCCATCGATCAGTTCGTCATGCGCGGGGGACGGATTCTGTTATTCGTCGATCCCAGTTCCGGCGCGGACACCGGTGGACAGGATCCCTCCAATCCCATGGCGGCCGCCATGGCCAACCACTCCTCCGATCTGGAGCCGCTGCTGGCAGCCTGGGGTGTCGACTATGATCCCACCAAGGTGATAGGCGACTTGGGGCTGGGTCTCGAAGTGCGGACCAATGCGCAATCGCCACCCGTGCGTCACATCGGCATATTGGGTCTGCGCCATGCCGACATGGATCCGAAGGATGTGGTCACCGCCTCGCTGGAGTCGATCAACATGGCGACGGTGGGTTCTTTGGCGGCAAAGGCCGGCGCCAAGACCACTTTCGAGCCTTTACTGTTGAGCTCCGCTCAAGCGGAGCCGATGCCGGCGCAGCGCTTCAACGCACTGACTGATCCCAACACGCTGCGCGACGGATTCAAATCCACCGGCGTGCGTTACGCCATTGCGGCGCGTATCACCGGCCCGGTGGATTCCGCTTATCCCGATGGCCTGCCCGCGGATCAAAAGCCGGGCGGCACGCCGGCCGCCGGACCACCGACGGCGCATCTGGCGCACTCCTCGGCGCCGGCGAATATCGTGGTGATCGCCGACACCGACTTCTTGATGGATTACATGTGGGTGCAGACGCGAGAATTATTGGGCCAGCGGATCGCGCAGGCCTTCGCCAACAACGGCGACTTCGTGGCCAACATCCTCGACAACTTGAGCGGCAGCAGCGCCCTGATCAGCGTGCGCGGCCGTGCCTCATTCTCACGCCCCTTCGAGCGCGTGGAGGCGCTGCGGCATCAGGCCGATGACCGGCTGCGCAGCAAGGCACTGGAGTTACAGAACGAGTTGCAGCAGACCGAGGCGAAGCTGACCGAATTGCAGGCTAAGCGCAACGACCAAGCCTCCCTCATGCTCTCGCCCGAACAAGAAGCAGAACTGAAGCGATTTACCGCGCAGAAGGCGCAGATGCGCAAGGAGTTGCGCGAAACGCAGCGCGGCCTGGATGTCGACATCAATCGCTTGAGCACCTGGCTCAAGGTCATCAACATCGGCATTGCGCCTTTGTTGGTGGCGGTGGCCGGCGTGATTGTGCTGGCGATGCGGCGACGGCGTAAGAGTGGGGTCCGCCCCGCCACGAGCGCATCATGAGTCGGCAACGTTTGATGATTTTAGCGGTGATCGCCCTGCTGGCCTTTGGCGGCGCGTATTACCTGAGCACGCGCCGCGACAGCAGTCCGGGCACTTCCGGCACCTTGCTGTTTCCGACGCTGGCGGCCCAAGTCAACACCGTGACGGAGATTTCCGTACAGAAAGGCAGCGCCACCCCAGTACTCATCGTGCACAAACTGGGTGAGACCTGGAGCGTTGCGGAGCGAGCCAACTATCCCGCCGACGTAGCGAAGTTGCGGCGCCTGCTGCTATCGCTCACCGATGCAAAGATTGTCGAAGAGAAGACGTCCAACCCGGCCAGTTATCCAGTGATCGGGGTGGAAGATCCCTTGAAGCCCGATGCGAGCGGCGTCGAGATCACGGTGACCGCCGTGGATGGCAAGCACGCCCTCATCGTTGGCAAGTCTGCGCCGGACGGCACCTTCGTGCGTCGAGCGGGCGAAGCGAAGAGCTACAGCGTGTCGCCGGGAATCTCCGTGGATGCGGAACCGCGATTCTGGATCGACACCAAGCTGCTGGATATCAATATCGCCGACATTCAAAAAGTCGATGTGAAATTGGACGGCGCACCCGGCTACGTGATTCATCGGCCCGCACCGGCGCCCGCGCCGGCGCCCGCACCGACTCCCGCACCGCCCGCGTCCGCCGCATCGGCGGCAAATTCGCCCGCACCCGCTGAGGCGGCGCCGCCCGCTGAGCCGCTCCCAGCTCAGGCGCCCCCGGCTCCTTTCACTCTCGACGGCGTGCCTGCCGGTCGCAAGGCTGCGGACGCCTTCACCCTGGCGCCCTCGCCGACCGCCTACCGCAATTTGACCGTGGATGACGTGGCACAGGCGGACAGCATCGACTTCGCGCATGCCTCTGTGGCCACCGCGACCTTGAACAATGGCCATGTGGTGACGATAACCGGCACCGTGATTGGCGAGAAGCATTGGATTGAAGTCGCCGCCCCGGACGATGCCGCATTGACCGCGAAGGCCATCGGCCGCGCCTACGAGATCTCCAACTTCCGCTACGACGCCATTTTCAGGCCGCTGGAGAAATTGCTGGTGCCCATGCCAAAGCCGGCAGCCAAGGAAGCCAAGAAAGCGCCCGCGAACAGCAAGAAGTGATCACCGGAGTCAGCGCCGGTTTTGGCCGGCGCATCGCCGCGTTGCTGTACGACACCTTGCTGCTGATTGCATTGCAGGTGATTCTGACCACGACCCTGGTGATCGGCGTCACGCGCATGGAAATCACCCCGGAAAAGGTCGGAGCGTGGGCCTACTTCTATCGCGCTTTGCTGCTGGCCATCATTGTCGGCTATTACCTGGCCAATTGGACTCGCAGCGGCCAGACCTTGGGAATGCGCGCCTGGCATTTGCGGGCGGTCACTGCCACCGGCAAGCCGCTGTCACTCAAAGCGGCGGCGATCCGCTTGTGCTGGGCGGCACTGGCCTGGGCGCCGGCGGCCCTGGGTGTGCTGTGGATTTACCTCGATGAAGATCACCTGGCTCTACAGGACCGGCTCTCCGGCACTCGCATCGTGCGGCTAACGCGTACGTGAGATGGCGATCAAGGTACCTGCTCCCACGATGAGGGTTGGCGCCCATCCGACCAAGGCCGGATTGAAGTTGAACAGTTGACCACCGCCTTCGATGGTGCGATTGACCAAGAAGAAAACCACGCCGAGCAGCACGCCGATCACCGTGCGAGTGCCGGCACCCGTGGTGCGCAGGGGTCCGAACACGAAAGGCAGCGCCAGCAAGGTCACGACGACGACGGCGACCAATCGCGCGATTCGCGACCAGTAACCGATTTCATAGACGGCGGTATCCAAGCTGTTGCGCCGCAGATGATCAATATAGGAGGCCAGGCCGCGCAGCGTGAGCAACTGCGGATCGGTGGCGGCCAATCCCAAGAACGCAGGATTCACGGCGGAGCGCATGCTCGACTCGCCCACGGTATCGCTCACGATGCTGTTGGCCTCGAAGCGTGAGGTTGCGACGTTGTTCAAAACCCAGCGGCCGGGATCGCCGACGGAGATTCGCGCGGCACGTTGTATGGACTTCAACTTCGTCGCGCCGTCCAATTCGAAGACGGATACACCGCCGAAGGAATGATCCACCTCGCCGGTTTGCACCCGCAGAATCAAGTTGCCATCCTTGACCCAAGCGCTGCTCTTACCCGCGAAGCTCACGTCCGCGAGCTTCTCGATGGTCTTCTCGCGCTTGGCGTATTGCGCCATGGGCGGCGCCGCATATTCGCCGATGCCGTACATGATGAGCGCAATGGTGAGACCCGCAAGCCCGACCGGCCAAGCGACGCGCCAGACCGATACGCCGGACGCACGGGTGATGACCAGCTCGCTGCCGGAAGCGAGATGTCCCAGCCCCATCAGTGCGCCGATCAGCGCGCCGATGGGCAGCAACTCGAAGGCCTGTTGCGGCATGTTGAGCAAGGTAAATACAAAGGCATCGCCGGCGCCATACCGGCCGACCCCGATGTCGCTCTGTTGGCTGATGAATTGGAACAGAGCGCCCAAGGTCAGCAGCACGCACATGGCCATGAAGGTGTAGAGCATCACGGTGCGATACAAATACCGGTCGATGGTATTCAAGCTTTTCGCGCCTCACGCAGCACCAAGTAGACCCCGAGCGCGAGCGCCGCCGCGTGCACCCACCACACGCCGACGATGGGCGGCAGGTCGCTTTTCTCGAGCCACACCTTGGAGGCAGACAGCAGATTCGAGTACACGAAATACACCACGATGGCGAAACCCACTCGAGCATAGCGTCCCTGGCGGGGCCGCAGGCGGCTCAAAGGCACGGCGACCAGGGTGAGCACCAGCGCCATAATTGGCGTAGATGCCCTGAATTGCAATTGCGCAATATCGGACGGCGCGCTCGAGCCGAGCAGCTCGCGCGTGGGTTTGGTGTCAGCATCGAGCGAGCCGCGCAAGTCCGAGGGGGTCGAAATGGGAATGCCGTGCTCCCGGAATTCGATGACTCGGAAGTCATCGTGCCCAGGCACGCCTTCGTAGCGACGGCCGTTGAACAGCGTGACCAGGTGCATGCCCTCGGAACTGGCTTTGGAGTAAGTCGCCGTGTCGGCCAGCGCGACCTCGATGCGACCGGCGACTTCGCGCTGCACGAACACATTGTGCAACACGCCCTCTTGGTCGACCCGCTCTGCGTAAAAGACCGCATCTCCACCGCTGAATTGTTTGAAGCGGCCGGCGTCCAATTGGCCGAATTGCGCCTCTTTTATGGCCGATTGGCGCAGCAACTGCACTTGGCCATCGGCGCGCGGCACCTGGAAGAACACCAGCCACCCCAAGCCAATGGCAATGACCACCGCGAAGCACATCAACGGCGCCAGGAGCTTGGAAGAACCAAAGCCACAGGCCTGCAATGCCGTCATCTCGCTGTCGTGGTACAGGCGGCTCAAGGTCAATACCACGGCGAGCAGCAAACCGACTGGGATGATGACGGACAGATTCATGACGGCGCCGAGTGCAATCAGCTCGAACACCACCCGGCGGCCATATTCGTTATCCGCGGCCTGACCCAGCACCCGGGATAGTTGGTTCGACACCAAAATGGCCACGAGTACGCCCGTCACCGCCAGCCACGTTTGTACGACTTCACGCAAGACATATCTTTGTACGGTCCATTTCATGGTGTGAGCTTAGAGCCTTCTCAATAATCTAGTAAACTAATTGAGTAATCGCTTGCCTACGACCTTTACGCTCGACACGGAGTTTGGATATGGAATTCACGGCCATCATTGATGCGAAAGCTCGCCACGCGGCGGGCTGCGCCGTGGTCGGTATCTATGAGAACGCGGACCTCGGCATCGCGGCCCGCCAGTTGGACAAGCATCTGGACGGGTATGTCGCGAAGCTTTGCGCCGCCGGCGATTTCGCAGCCAAGTTGTCCGATACGCTGATGTTGCCCCTGCCACCGAAATCGGAGCTGCAGCGGGTATTGTTGGTCGGGTTGGGCAGCCGCGCCGGATTTGGGCGCAAACAGTATCGCAAGGCCGTGCTGGCGAGCGCTCAGGCGTTGGCCAAGACCGGTGCGTCGGATGCCGTGATTTATCTGGCGCTCGAGTCCGTAACGGACTTGGATGTGACCTATCGCGCGCGCTTCGTCGCGGAAATATTCGCGGCGCAGGCCTACAAGATCAACGATCTGAAAACGGCGCCGCAGCCAAAGGCGCGGCGCCTGACCGCCCTTCACGTGGCGGCCGCGGACGCGCGAGCCGCCAAGAGCATGGCCGAGGGGCTGCGCATCGGCGAGGCTGTCGGCAGCGGCGTGGCGTTCGCCCGCGACCTCGCCAACCTGCCGCCGAACGTGTGCACGCCGACGTATATGGGCAACCGCGCTTTGCAGCTGGCCAAGGAGTACTCCAGCATCAAGGCGAAGTCGCTGGACGAAAGCGCCATCAAGGCGTTGAAGATGGGCGCATTCCTGGCGGTCACCCAGGGCTCGGATGAGCCGCCGCGCCTCATCGTATGCGAATACCGCGGCGGCAAGAAAAGCGCGGCGCCGATTTGCCTGATCGGCAAGGGCATCACCTTCGATACCGGCGGTATTTCGCTGAAGGATCCGCCGGCCATGGATGAAATGAAATTCGACATGAGCGGCGGCGCCGCGGTGCTCGGCACCCTGCGGGCCATCGCACAGCTGAAGCTGCCGCTCAATGTGGTCGTCATCGTCGCGGCCTGCGAGAACATGCCGAGCGGGAGAGCCGTGAAGCCCTCCGACATCGTCACCAGCATGTCCGGACAGACGATCGAAATTCTCAACACCGACGCCGAAGGACGCCTGGTGCTGTGCGATGCCATCACTTACAGCCGCCGATTCAAGCCTGCGGCCGTGGTCGATGTCGCCACACTGACCGGCGCCTGCGTGGTGGCGCTGGGCAATCATGTCAGCGGCTTGATGAGCAATGACGAGAACCTCGCGGCAGAGCTGCAGGCAGCCGGACTGCGCAGCGATGACCGCGCCTGGCGCATGCCCATCGGCGAAGAGTACGTCGATCAGTTGAAGAGCAACTTCGCGGATATCGCCAATGTGGGCGGTCGCGAGGGCGGAGCCTGCACGGCTGCCTCGTTTCTGTGGAAATTCGCCAAGGATTTGACTTGGGCGCATTTGGACGTTGCAGGCACCGCCTGGCTCAGCGGCGCACAAAAGAGCAGCACCGGCCGGCCGGTATCGCTGTTGGTCGATTATCTGCTGCATAGCGCTGAGGCACGATGACGGAGCGGGTCGATTTCTACGTCCTGAAATCCGCGGTCGCCATTAAGCGTTGGACCTTCGCCTGCCGTTTGATCGAAAAGGCCTATTTGCGAGATCTCAAGGTGTTGGTCTTGAATGACACGCTGGCCGACGCTCAAGGATTGGATGATCTGCTGTGGACCTTCAACGAGCGCTCCTTCGTGCCGCACCAGCTGTGCGTGGATCATCGGCCGGGGGATCCGGCCACGCCCGTGCACCTCGCCGTCACCGCCCCCGACACGCCGCAGGCCGATCTGCTGCTCAATTTGGCAGACAGTTTGCCGGTGAATTTGCAGCGCTACGCGCGCATCGCGGAAATCGTCGATGCCGACGACGCGCGCAGGCGCGCCGCACGCGAACGCTTCAAGGCTTATCGTGACTTGAAACTGAGCATGGAAACCCACGCCATCGACGAAACCGCCGATGTTTGAGAGCCAAGGCCGTGGATAAGGCCTATTCTCCCGCGGATATCGAGTCGCGCATTTATGCGCAATGGGAGGCTGGCGGCTATTTTGCGCCGAGCGGCCGCGGTGAGCCGTATTCCATCGTCATACCGCCGCCGAATGTCACCGGCACGCTGCACATGGGCCATGCCTTTCAGGACACCATCATGGACGCGTTGATCCGCTTCCATCGCATGCGCGGCTTCGACACGCTGTGGCAACCCGGCACGGATCACGCCGGCATCGCCACGCAGATGGTGGTGGAACGCCAGCTGAACGCGATCGGTACGAGCCGGCTCGATCTGGGACGCGATGAATTCGTCAAGCGCGTGTGGCAATGGAAGGAACAGTCAGGCGGCATGATCGCCCAGCAGATGCGGCGCTTGGGCGCCTCGGTGGATTGGAAGCGTGATGTGTTCACCATGGATCCGGCGCTCAGCGAAACGGTGACCGAGGTGTTCGTCAGGCTTTATCAGGAAGGTCTGATCTATCGCGGCAAACGCCTGGTGAACTGGGATCCGGTGCTCAAGACCGCGCTGTCGGATTTGGAGGTCGCCTCGGAAGAAGAGATGGGCAGCCTTTGGCACCTGCGCTATCCCTTGAGCGACGGCGACGGTCACTTGGTCGTGGCCACCACCCGGCCGGAAACCCTGTTCGGCGACGCGGCCATTGCCGTGCACCCGGATGATGAACGTTACCGACACCTGGTCGGCCGAACGGTTCGGCTGCCGTTGACGACGCGCGAGCTACCCATCATTGCCGACAGCTACGTCGATCCCGCCTTCGGCAGCGGTTGCGTGAAAATCACTCCCGCCCATGATTTCAACGATTATGACGTCGGTCAGCGTCATCATTTGCCGCTGCTCAACATCATGACCTTGGACGCGGCGCTGAATGACGAAGTGCCGGCACCGTACCGCGGCTTGGATCGCGTTGTGGCGCGCGAGCAGGTGGTCGCCGATCTTAACGCGCGGGGGCTGATCGAACGCATCGAAGCGCACAAGCTCACCGTGCCGCGCGGCGATCGCAGCAACGCGGTGCTCGAACCGCTGTTGACCGACCAATGGTTCGTCGATATCAAACCCTTGGCCGCGCCGGCCATCGGCGCCGTGGCTGACGGCACCATCCGCTTCGTGCCGGCGAGCTACGCCAATGTGTATTTCGAGTGGATGAACAAGATCAAGGACTGGTGCATCAGCCGCCAGCTCTGGTGGGGACACCGCATTCCCGCGTGGTACGACCCTGACGGCAAGTGGTACGTCGGGCGCTCCGAGGCCGAAGTGCGCACTCAGCATGGCATCGACTCGAGCATTGCCTTGCGGCAGGACGATGATGTGCTCGACACCTGGTTCTCCTCGGCGCTATGGCCGTTCTCCACCCAAGGTTGGCCGCAACCCACCCGCGATTTCGCGACTTACTACCCGACGGCCGTGCTGGTCACGGGCTTCGACATCATTTTCTTCTGGGTGGCGCGCATGATCATGATGGGTCTGAAGTTCACCGGTAAAGTGCCGTTTCGCGACATCTACATCCACGGCCTGATACGGGATCAAGAAGGCCAAAAAATGTCGAAATCCAAGGGCAACGTCATCGATCCCCTGGACATCGTCGATGGCATCTCGCTCGATGCGCTGCTCGGCAAGCGCACCACCGGCTTGATGCAGCCGCAAATGAAGCCGGCGATCGAAAAAGCGACGCGCAAACAATTTCCCGAGGGTATCGCCGCGTACGGCACCGACGCGCTGCGGCTGTGCTTTGCCAAGCTCGCGACACAGAGCCGCGACCTGCGCTTCGACATGCCGCGGGTTGCGGAGTATCGAAACTTCTGCAACAAGTTGTGGAATGCCTCGCGCTTCGTCCTCATGAATACGGAAGGCCAGGATTGCCGTGAGTCGGGCGCGGAGTTCAGTTTGGCTGACCGCTGGATCCGTTCGCGCCTCGCCGCGACCCTGGCACGCGTGGAGGCGGGATTTACCGAGTACCGCTTCGACAACGTCGCCAACGCGCTCTATGACTTCACCTGGCACGAATTCTGCGATTGGTACGTGGAACTGTCGAAAGCGGTGCTGCAATCCGAGACGGCCGGCGAGGCCGCGAAGCGCGGCACGCGCTTCACCCTGATCGACACGCTGGAAAAATTGCTGCGTGCGCTGCACCCCCTGGCGCCCTTCATCAGCGAGGAAATCTGGCAACGCGTGCGCGTCAGTGCGGGCGTCGACGGCGAGACCATCATGCGTACGCGTTTCCCAATGGCCGGCGATCTGGCCGCGGATGCAAGCGCCGAGCCGGAAATGCGTTGGGTGATGGCATTCATTCTCGGCGTGCGCCAGATCAAGGGCGAAATGGACATTGCGCTGGCTCGCAAATTGCCGATCCTGCTGCAGAATGCATCGCACCAAGACCGGGAATACTTGGATCGCAATCTGCACTACCTCACCCGCATGGCGGGGGTCGAGCCTCCTCGATTTTTGGGTGCCGGCGAGACCGCGCCGATTGCGGCGGTGGCGCTGCTCGGAAATCTCGAAATACTCGTGCCCATGGCCGGATTGATCGATCCGGCCGCCGAGCTGGAACGGCTCGCCAAGCGGCAGCGCAAAGCGGAATCAGACCTCTCCAAGCTGACCGCCAAGTTGGGAAACAGCCAATTTGCCCAGAATGCACCCCCCGACGTGGTGGCGAAGGATCAGCAGCGGGTTGCGGAATTGCGCACGGAAATCGGCCAGTTGACGGCTCAAACTGACCGGGTGATGAAGCTCAAAGCGCCATGAACGCCGTCAAAGCCCCCAGCAATTTGGTGCGCTCGCAAATTGAGTCGATTCTGACCCAACTGAATCGCGTGATTTTGGGCAAAGACGAGCAGATCCGCCTTTGTCTGACCTGCCTGCTGGCGCGGGGCCACCTGCTGATCGAGGACATTCCGGGGGTGGGCAAGACCACCCTCGCTCATGCGCTCGCCAAGACCTTGGGTCTGTCATTTCAACGCGTGCAATTCACCAGCGATCTGTTGCCCGCCGATGTGCTCGGCGTATCGATCTTCGATCGCGAAACCGGCAAGTTCCGCTTTCAACGCGGGCCGATCTTCTCGCAGCTGTTGTTGGCCGATGAAATCAACCGTGCCTCGCCCAAAGCACAAAGCGCACTGCTCGAGGCGATGGAGGAACATCAAGTCACACTCGATGGCCAGTCGATGGCGCTGCCCGAACCCTTCTTCGTCATCGCGACGCAGAATCCGCAAGACCAAATCGGCACCTTCCCGCTGCCCGAATCGCAGCTGGATCGCTTCCTGATGCGCGTCCAGTTGGGTTACCCCTCCCCCGTCGCGGAGCGCGAACTGCTGAGCGGCTTGGATCGGCGCGATCTGGTGCACACCTTGGAGACGGTCGCAACCGCCGACAATCTGCACGAGTTGCAGCGGGCCGTGCAAGAGGTTCACGTGGCGCCCGCGCTGCTCGACTATGTCCAGGCGCTGATCGCTCACACACGTCGCGCCCCCGGCGTGAATGCCGGCTTATCGCCGCGCGCCGCCATCGGACTGTTGCGCGCGGCGCGCGCCTGGGCGCTGATCGCCGGCCGCCATGCCGTGATCCCCGAACATATTCAGGCCGTATTCGCAGCGGTGGTGGAACATCGCGTCCGCCAAAGGGGCAATGACGCGCTGGCCGTCGCCCGACTGCTCGAGGCCGTAGCCGTACCCTAAAAAAATGCGACAGGCGGTCAGCGACCGATTACGAACCTGGGCGGCGCGGCGCGGACCGGATACCCTGCCCGTGACCATCCATCGGCGCCGGGTCTACATTCTGCCGACGCGCCATGGACTGATGCTGGCGGTGGTGCTCACCGCCATGTTGGTGGCGGGACTCAATTACAACAGCAACCTGGCGCTGATTTTCGCCTTCCTCATGGGCAGCGTCACCCTCGTCACCATGCACCATTGCAATCGCAATCTGCTGCGCATCAACGTCGATGCCACCCTCGAGGCCGATGCCTTCGCGGGAAGCGATGCCAGGTTCGAGTTCGTGCTGCGCAATGACTCGAAGGTGGAGCGGCGCGACATCGAGGTCCGCTGCAATGCCGCTTCTGCGATGAGCGTCATTCCCGCCGGTGAAAGCCGCTCGATCAGCGTCACGGTGCCGGTGGCTCGACGCGGCATCACGCGCGTCAGGCAGTTCGAATTACGCACGGGTTTTCCGTTCGGCTGGTTTTTCGCGTGGACCTATGTGTACGCCCCGCTCACTATTTACGCGGCGCCGATACCCAAGGGCAGCCGTGCGCTGCCCTCCGCCTACGGCAAGGGTTCGAGTTCCTACTCCGAAGCGCGCGGCGATGAGGATTTTTCCGGACTGCGCGCTTATGAACCGGGCATGCCGCTGAAGCACATGGCCTGGAAAGTCCTGGCACGCGGCGGTGAGGCCGCGGTGCGCAGCTATTCCAGTCTCGCCGCGCAACCGGAATGGCTCGAATGGTCGGAGCTGGAAGGCTTGGACGACGAAGCGCGACTTTCGCAGCTGTGCCAATGGGTGCTGGACAGCGAGGCGGCCTCGCGGTTCTACGGCCTGCGAATCCCCGGACGGCAAATCGAACCCTCGGGCGGCGCCGCGCATCGTTTCGCCTGTCTGCGAGCGCTGGCAGCGTATGGGGCCGCTTCGAGCCCATGAAATCCGAAAAAATATCCCTCCCGCACTTGATCGGCATCACCTGCTGTCTGGGGTTGGCGCTGGCGGCGCATGTCAGTTCTCTGCCCCCTTGGGTGTTGGCCACCATCGTGCTGTGTGCAGCCATCCGTTTGACGCTGGGACTTCGCAATGGCGGTCTTCCGCCACGCTGGCTGTTGATGACGGTATCGGGCCTGGCCATCGCCCTGTTGTGGCTGCGGTTCCGTACTTTCACGGGATTGGCCGCAGGTACAGCGCTGCTCGCCCTCATGGCGGGATTGAAACTGCTCGAGACGCGGTTAAAGCGCGACTTCTACATCATCACCTTGATCATTTTTTTTCTGTGCATCGCGGCGCTGCTCAACAGCGAGTCGTTCTGGCTGCTGGGATACTTGATCGGCACCGCCTGGCTGACGGCCCTCACGCTGCTGCGCGTCACGACCACGCAGCCTGCACCCAACTGGCTGCTCAGCCTGCGCTTCAGCGGACGGCTGCTGCTGCAGGCCCTGCCCCTCATGTTGATTCTGTGGCTGTTGTTCCCGCGCCTATCCTCGCCGCTGTGGAATTTCGGCGTGGGATCGCACAGTGCCGAATCCGGCTTGAGCGACAGCTTGAATCCCGGCGATATCACGGAGCTTGCCATGACGGACGATGTGGCGTTTCGCGTCCGCTTCGCCACCCAGCCGCCGCCGCCCTCGGAGCAGTACTGGCGCGGGCCGGTGCTGCACGATTTTGACGGCCGCGTTTGGCGCCATTCGCTGGGGCTTCCGGCACGCAATCGCCCTGCGACGCTTGAAACTGAAGGCCCCGCTTACAAGTACACCATCAATCTGGAGCCGCATCAGCACACCTGGGTGTACACCTTGGATTGGCCCTCGGAGTGGAACCTGCCGGGTGCTGGGTTGACCGGCGACTACACGCTGGTCGAGGCCTATCCGGTATCGCGGCCCATCGATGTGACTGCGACTTCGTACACTCATGTGCGCACGGCGGCCCCCTTGAGCCGCGAAGCCCGGTATCGCGACACACAATTGCCCGAGGATCGAAATCCGCGGGCACGCGCGCTGTCTGCGCAGTTGCGCAGTGAGCATCCCGATGACCTGGGATTGGTGCAGGCCGTGCTCGATATGTTTTCCAAGCAGGCTTTTTATTACACGCTGACCCCACCCGCCTTGGGCGCCGAGTCGGTGGATGATTTTCTATTCAACACGCGCCGCGGCTTTTGCGGACACTATGCCTCGGCATTCGCCACCTTGATGCGCGGCGCAGGGATTCCTGCCCGCATCGTCACCGGCTACCAGGGCGGCACTTACAATCGGTTCGCCAATTATTGGATCGTGCAGCAAAACCGCGCGCACGCCTGGGTCGAGGTTTGGATGGAGCCGCGCGGCTGGGTGCGCATCGATCCCACCTCGGCGATCAACCCCAGCCGCGTGGAGGCCAGTGTCAATGACGCCGTCGGTGCCGATGAGCCCTTGGCGGATCACTGGCAACGCCGCAGCGGCTGGTTTGGCGATGCCTGGTTGCGGCTGGATCAACTGCGGGATCTGTGGCGCGAACAAATCATCACTTTCAACCAGGACTCGCAGGAACGACTGCTCGTCAAACTGCATGTTCCGGAACCGGACGGCCAAAAGCTGGTGCTGGTGCTGTCGGGCGCCCTGTCACTGGTATTTCTGTGGCTCACCTGGCAACTGAAGCGCGAGTTGAACCCACGCTCGCCGGATAAGTTGGCTCGCAGCTATCACCGATTGTGCACCAAGCTGGCGGCGGCGGGCTTGGCACGGCACGCCTATGAAGGCGCCGAGGCCTATGGCGCTCGCGTGGCGTCCCTGCGCCCGGACTTGGGCGCCGCCGTGACCGCGCTGTGCCGACAATACTCGCTGCTGCGCTATGCGCGCCAATCTGCGCATCCGACGTTGAGTCAGTTTCAGGCCGCGGTGCGCGCGTTTCGCGCTGGGCCGGGCCGCGTCAGGCCGGCCCGCGCTAGGCGGCCAGGTTCTCCCGGGTCTTCAAGAAGCTGATCTCGGGCCAGCGCTCCTCGATCAGTCCCAAGTTCACGCGCGTCGGTGCGAGATACACCAGTTCTCCGGCGTGATCGACCGCCAAGTGGTCGTAGCCCTTAGTGCGAAACTCAGCCAGTCGCTTCTCATCCTTGATGCTGACCCAGCGCGCCACCGCCACATTGATGGGTTCGAATATGCATTGCACGCTGTATTCGTCCTGCAAGCGGAAAGCGACGACCTCGAACTGCAGTTGACCGATGGCCCCAAGAATCAGATCGTTGTTGCGCAAAGGCTTGAATAGCTGCGTCGCACCTTCCTCGCACAGCTGCGACAAGCCTTTTTGCAGCGCCTTCATGCGCAACGGATCCTTGAGCACCGCGCGGCGGAAAATTTCCGGCGCGAAATTCGGCACGCCGGTAAACGTCAACTCCTCGCCTTCGGTGAAGGTGTCGCCAATATTGATGGTGCCGTGATTGTGCAGGCCGATGATGTCTCCCGCGAAGGCCTCTTCGGCCTGGCTGCGATCCGCGGCAAGAAAGGTGAGTGCATCGGCGATCCGCACATCCTTGTCCAGACGCACGTGATGCAAGCGCATGCCGCGCGTGTACCTTCCCGAGCATAGGCGCATGAAGGCGATGCGATCGCGATGCCCCGGATCCATGTTGGCCTGGATCTTGAAGACGAAGCCGGTGAGCTTGGGTTCATCGGCAGTCACCGGGCGTTGCAGCGTCGGCCGCGGCAGGGGACCGGGCGAATGCGCCACAAACGCGGTCAACAGTTCACGCACGCCAAAGTTATTGACGGCCGAGCCAAAGAATACCGGCGTCTGCTTGGCGGCCAGGTAACGCTGCAAGTCGAACGCCGGACTCGCCCCGCGGACCAACTCCACCTCTTCCAGGAATTTATCGTAGCGCTCGCCCAGGAACTCGCGAGCTTCGGCGCTCGCAATACCATCGATGGTCTCATGCGTCCCCACACGGCCTCTTTCGACGGCTACGTAGACGTATATGCGGTCCTCGATCAGGTGATAGACGCCGAGCAAGTCGCGGCCCATGCCGATCGGCCAAGTGACGGGTGAGCACTGGATCTTCAAGACGCTTTCGATCTCATCGAGCAGTTCGATCGGGCTGCGCCCGTCGCGGTCCAGCTTGTTGACGAAAGTGATGATCGGCGTGTCGCGCAGGCGGCAAACATCCATCAGTTTGATGGTGCGCTCCTCGACTCCCTTGGCACAGTCGATGACCATGAGCGCGGAATCCACCGCCGTCAGGGTGCGATAAGTGTCTTCCGAGAAATCCTCGTGACCCGGCGTATCGAGCAGATTCACGATGCAATCGTCGAACGGAAACTGCATCACCGAGGAGGTGACCGAGATTCCACGCTGTTGCTCCAGCCGCATCCAATCGGAAGTCGCGTGGCGTGTGGCCTTGCGGCCTTTCACAGTCCCGGCCATTTGTATCGCGCCGCCGAACAGCAGGAGTTTTTCCGTCAGCGTGGTCTTGCCGGCGTCCGGGTGCGAGATGATGGCAAACGTCCTTCGACGCTTGATTTCATTAGAGATTTCTGCGTCTGTCACCAACCGGTTCCTTGAGTATGTACACGGTTATGCACGGTTATGTACATGTTCGCAAAGCACGCGCTGCCGATAAGGGCCACAAGCAACCCCGGCGCGCAAAGCGATGGGCGACAGCGTAAGTCTTTGAGAGCATTCATTATAGTTCAGAGAGGATGTTTTGAGGGGTGAATTGCCGCGGGAGCAGGGAATCGGCCTTTCGAGACTTATCCTTACTCAGCATCTCAAACTTGCATATATACATCACTAAAGACTTGATATAATAACGCATTAAAGACTTGAGCGCGTACAATGGCCGCCCCTCATGAAAAGCTCGCCGAGTCCCTAGCGGAGCTTGAAAAGATTCAGGTTGGAGGCAAGCGGGTGTTTCGATCCGACGAATTGACTCGCGTTCACCGCGAGCGGCTGCTGCGCGCCGGCTTCCTGCAGCAGGTCGTGCGCGGCTGGCTCATCGCCTCCAGCCCCGGCACGGCGCCCGGAGAGAGCACGCCCTGGTTCGCTGCCTTTTGGGAGTTCTGCGTTCGCTATTGCGAGGAGCGATTCTCCACCGAGTGGCATCTATCCGCCGAGCAATCCCTGCTGCTTGAATCCGAAAACACCGTCATCCCGCCACAAGTCATCGTCTACAGCCCCAAGGGCTCCAACAACTCGACCCCTCTTCTCTTCGGTACCTCGCTGTACGATTTGAAGGAGACCCAGCCCCCGCCCGCGACCGACCTAGTTGTGAAAGACGGGCTGCGCTTGTTCGCGATTGAACCCGCGCTCATCAAAGTGCCAGAAGCTTTTTTCACGGCCAAGCCCGTCGAGGCGCAAGTGGCGCTCGCGACCATCCGCGAGCCGTCCGGCCTTCTGCGCCGGCTGCTGGAAGGCGGCAACTCCGTCGTCGCCGGTCGACTGGTCGGCGCCTTTCGCCGTGTCGGCCGCGCCGAGATCGCCAATGAGATCCGCGCCGCGATGACCGCGGCAGGGTATGTGATCCGGGAGTCTGATCCCTTCGCTCCGAAGCATCAGTTCGGAAACCTTACTCCGGCGACTGCTCCCATTGTCGGTCGGATCCAGGGCCTATGGGGCTCCATGCGAAGCCAGGTATTGCAAGCCTTCCCACCGGCTCCGGGATTGCCTGCGGATCGCGGCGCCTATCTTCACTTTGTCGACGAGATCTATCAGAGCGATGCTTACCACTCGTTGTCCATCGAAGGCTATCGCGTGACGCCGGCTCTGCTTGAGCGAGTGCGTGCCGGAGACTGGAGCCCTGAGTCCAATGAGGCCGATCGCCAGAATCGTGATGCTCTGGCCGCAAGAGGCTACTGGCAGGCTTTCCAGTTGGTCAAAGCATCGGTGCAGGAAATCATTGCGGGCGCGAACCCGGGTACATGGGTCCGCTCCGCTCATCGAGACTGGTATCGAGAACTGTTCCAACCTTCTGTCGCTGCCGGAATCATCCCCGCAAGCGCGCTGGCCGGGTACCGAAACGACTTCGTCTTCCTTCGCACGACGCGTTATGTCCCGCCCCGGTGGGAGGCTGTGCGTGACGCGGTGCCGGCACTGTTCGATCTGCTCGAGGCAGAGACCGAGCCACCTGTTCGGGCGGTGCTCGGACACTTGCTCTTTGGGTACATCCATCCATACATGGATGGCAACGGACGAATGGCCCGCTTTCTGATGAATACGATGCTCGCCTCGGGTGGCTACCCGTGGACCGTCGTGCGCGTCGAAGATCGCGCGCGCTATCTGCGCGCCCTGGACAGCGCGAGCATCGACCTCAACATCGAGCCTTTCGCCACCTTTCTCGCGGAGCGGGTGGCGTGGTCGACTGCGCAAGACCACACGACCCATCGAAACCCTGCGTCCAGGACCGCCACTTCGATTTAGATTGCGTAAAGTATCACCAATTGATACTTTACGCGAATGAAATCTGTCGGCGCTGTCTATCTGAAGGACTATATCGCCCAGCTCGCGCAGGGCGGCCGGTACTTTTTCACATCCCAGGACGTGAGACTGCGGCTGGGGGCGTCCCGCGATGCCGTCAAGCTCGCGCTCAACCGCCTTCGTCGCAAAGGAGAGATTGCCAGCCCGGGACGCGGGCTCTACGTGATTGTTCCGCCCGAATACCGCTCGCTGGGCAGTCTGCCCGCCGAGCAGTTTATCCCGGACATGATGAGGCAAGCGAAAGCACGGTACTACGCGGGACTCCTCTCCGCCGCACAATACCACGGCGCTGCGCACCACCGACCGCAGGAGTTTCAGGTCATGGTAAGCAAGGCACGCCGCCCGATCGAATGCGGCAAGGTGCGCGTCATCTTCTATGTTCGCAAGCGCGTTGTCGAAGTGCCAACACAGGACATCAACACCCCGCGTGGCACCGTCACAGTCTCGACACCGGATGCAACGGTCTTCGACCTGATCGGCTATGAAGCCCGCATCGGCGGCCTTGACGCAGTCGCCACAATTCTCGCCGAACTTGCCGAGAAGCTCGATGCGGACAAACTTCTAGCG
>Ga0116227_10003359_pt1 | contig 35665 bp, 19 predicted proteins | sample S1TSphgellanicum_FD_89693 | JGI IMG/M metagenome (GOLD analysis project Ga0116227, IMG submission 89693) | Host-associated microbial communities from peat moss isolated from Minnesota, USA - S1T2_Fb - Sphagnum magellanicum MG | ecosystem: Host-associated > Plants > Peat moss > Unclassified...
GTTTCGATTATAAAATAAAATGACTAAGTTTATTAACCTATCAAAAACATGCAAGGAAAAAAAAAACAAAAGAAAACTTAAAACTAGCCCAATAACTATTAAATGGTTTAGGGTTTAGGTTACATTTAATTTTTTTTTTTTTTTTTTTTGTCTTTCCTTTGACAAGGTGCACTCTTGAGGGGTGAAAGGAGATTAGGTGAGAGAAACAATATAACTTGCTACTTACCATTCTCCTTAAACTTTTCAACCTACCATTATGCATTTTTTGTCTTCATTGTTTTTGTTTAACATTTTTTTCATTTGATGTTATTTTTTCCAACTAGTGAAAAGAAAGAAAAAAAAGGTGTGGGTGCAAATCAACTTGATGAAAAAACAAAGGGAGGAACTATTGATACAATAAAATAAAGAATCCTAACTTTTTGGACACTCATTTTTAATTATTTCTTGATTTCTTGTCACATTTTGCAACACCTATTGGACATATTTTAAAAGTATCTCATTTTGTGAAGGTGAAGATTTGGACCTTTCCATCTATTATAATCTTAGATTTTAAAAATGGGTTCCAAGAATCTTTGGCAAGATTATGGGAACCCTTCATAAAACCATATACACCTTACATGTTTAAAAACTAAACTTTCTAAATAAAATATTTCATTTTCAATTTATTTATATAATAGAATTGATATGAATCGATTTTATAACATGTGCAAGATGCTATGATCATAAAATGTCTTATTTTTACACATTATTCAACAAAGACCCATTTCCTTTTGGACAAATCTTTGAGGTTTTTTGTCATAAAATTTCAAAGTCATGATAGTGAACATGACCATGGCCTTTTACGGATTAAATATGCACCTATATATGAAATTAATACAAATGAAAAAATGATTTTTTGGGGGATAAATACATTTCATGTGATGTTTCGTTATTGCCAATTACATTACAAAATGTACAACAACGTCAACACATTCAAATATGTAAGAAAAATAAATCAAGTTGTTTATAAATTCCATTATCCATTACCTCCCATGAATACAACAAAAATATTACAGCCACTTTAATAAAAAAGAGACATAAGTTTTTAGTAAAAACTACTTACAACAAGAAGCAATTTTATTTTTTTAGGTTTCAAAAAACTTCAAAACAAATGAAAACATTATATTCTTAAATTTTCTAAAAGTTTTACATCTTGATGAAGATACATGCATATTAAACTTCATGAACAAATAAATGAAATCACACATTTTTCAAAAACAAACATTGTAAAATATTAAAATTTAACATACATGTTGTTCCTCAATGGTTTGTAAATACAAATATCCAATTTGTTTTAGGTCCATATGTAGTTGCATCATATTACACGTCATACATGACTAAAATTGACATATCTATAACATTATAATTGTATTATATAATACAAAAATATATTTTTAATAAAATTGATCCCAACATTAGATCCAAAATTAAACAATGTTTTTTCAATATTCAACAAATTTCTACCCAACTAGTTACTTATTTAATTTTTTCAATTCCTTTATATCATTCATAAAAATTATATTAAATTTATCAATACATTTTCATAGCATTTTTTTTACCAAAACCAAAATCTTTACTAATTTAATTAAAACTTAATTCTATTGATATAATGTGTTCATCAATTATAGATAAATATTTGATTTGGAAAAATCTTATGAATCTTTATCATTAGCAGAATTTTTTTTGTATTACAACATTAGAAATAACAAAATATCAAAATGTTGCATTTTAGGGTTTATGGGTTTTCATGTTTGTGAATTATAATAAATATAAAAATATTGATTTAAATTGGTCAAGATAACAATTTTTTTATATTCACTCTTCAAAAATTATGAAGATTCATAATTAGGCACAAATGCTACATGGCATGAGACAAATATTGTCAAGTAAAAAAGAAATCCAAATTGAATTATAAAATGCAACACATGTACATACAAATGAAGAAGACAATGTTATCAATTTAAAATAAAAATGTTCACATCCGCATTAAATATGGAATGATGATATTGATGATAATAACAAATACACACATCCCATTACAAAACATTAAATATTGAAAAATATGATTTGAAAAATCACTTCATCAATCAATCACATAGTACATTAAATCAAAAAACACAAAAAAATGAAAATGATGGTTTCACAACCTCATCAAATTTTATGATATGAATTTAAATATTATATTTGGCTTAAACAACTAAATGAAAAAAAATAAAAAATAAAAAACATTTGATGATATCATGTACAAAAAAAATCATACTATTATAATACATCTATTTTTGACAAGAGGTAATGGAACCGGTAAAATTTTTATTTAAAATTAATAGTTCAAGGATTACTACAATTATATAATAAAGATCTATATCATTCAAATTAACAAAAATGAAACTACATATATTGAAGGTCAAATAATACATTTAGTTTTGAACATACTAATCCAACAAACATTAATAAACATATTGAATTTATCATCAAAAATTTTAACTAGATTCACATGTCAATATGAACAATTACAATTAATTAGAATAAATGAAATATTTCTTGTAAGTGTTATGATGTTTAATGCTATAAATCATCAATCCAAAGAAATAAAACATATTCAAAATCAAAATTTTGGTTGTCTATATGTCATTGTGTCATGTCATTTTTCCTAAACCCCATAAATGATCATTGGATTTTTGAATTGCTTGATGATAGTATTAATGTTTTAGCACAAAAATTTTGGAAAATAATGTTAAATGCTATCAATTGATTATAGTTATGCAATAAATTGACGCATAGTTTATAAAAAAATTAAACAAATTATGTACATGCATGCAAACTTAAGATTTTAATATTCAATATTTCAATTCAAATTGTTATCATCAAATATCAAATGCATTAACATCACCACACTTATTTTATACAAATATATTAGTGCAAAAATTAATAAAGTTGTATTTAACAAAACAACTAGCTAAACATATAATTTTGGGGCTACAAATATTCACGAGCATTCATGCCCAACATCATATAAACTTCTAGATGACCTAAACAAAATTGTAAGTTTGCATACTACCATTCATATCAAACAAAATATGTTAATTGAATTATGTGCTAAAAATTATGCAACATTTGATGGCCTTGTTAGTGGATTTGATGGTATATTCAAAACATCAACGTCATGTCATAATAAAAACCATAATTTGGAGATATTTCCAAATCCAAAAACAAAAATTTTAGTTCAAGAGAAATCAATTCACCTTTATACAAACAATATTCAACTAGATTGAACACCAATTGAAACAATTATTAAAGACATAAGAATTGACAAAAATCAATCACATATTATAACAAGAATTCAATTTCCAATTCAATTAGTAATAACAAGAACCTTTTATTGATTCGAAGGATTCTCATTAGATGGATTAACTTTTGATCCTACTAATGTTAAACAACATGGACTATCATTACATAGTTATTTGTCACATTCAAACAAAAGAAAGATTATAATTATTAATTTCACTCCAACATCTGACATCACAATTTTCACATTGATCAATGCATAGTTGAAAAAATGAAGAGATTAAAAGTATATGCAAATTAGACACATTTTGTTCCTCGATTGAAATAGTTTTATAATTCACATGTTATTGTACAAACCCTTAATACAAATTCTTTATACCAACATTATCAAAATATAAATCATGACCACAACTTATAAATATCACACATTTTATGTATTTTGGAAACAAAAATATAATTGTCAAATGGCATACAAAAAGTTATAAATACATGAAAATATTTTTATATTTCAATTTACGGTGGCCATGGTTTGATGATGATGTACAAAATGCAAATTTTTGTACATTTTTATAACATGATTTGTAATGGATCTTAATATATAACAACTATATTTAATATAAAAATTTGAACAACAATTCATACATATTTAATTTGTATTATAAATTTCATTCTTGATTGATTTCTATATTCTTCAACACATTATAAGCCTTGGTTCAAAAAATCCCCAAGTGATTGCCCCATCATTATTTTAGTAGATTTTAGGATATCAACATATTAGATGATGTTAATCATAAGGACAATAAACAAAAATTCGTAGATTATATGAATAGATTCAAATTAAAATCCTAATTCAAAATAACATAACAAAATTTAGATCACAATTGGACCACATATGGATATATAGACCCAAGAGTGAATGCAAATTAGGCATATCATAAGTATATTAGTTAGATTTTCACAAACCAATTTACATAACATTCAAATTACTAAACACATTTCCAATTTATAACAATAAATCAATATCATCTTCATTAATTTAATGCCAGTTTTAAAATCAAATATTTTTTGAAAAACAAAACCTCATGTGGTAGATCCACTTGTTTGATTTGTGACCACGTTATAACCTTCCCAAATTACAAGGCCCTTTGACACTACGTTTTGGATACCTTGAAACGCCTTCAACCCGGTAGTGTGTATGGTGATCAATTCACATCATATTTTATGTTTCTTTGTTGTAACCTTACCTTGAAATGGTCGAAGGAAATGTTCAAAACACCAAATTGAAAAGAATGGTTGAGTTTGGAATAGTTCACATCATTGATTACATTATCTTTTTTATTGGTGAGATTGTAATGAAATTGGTGATTGCAAAAGGGAACCAACATATGATATTTAATGCCTTTCAAAATATTTGTTAGTTCCATTTGTGATTTGCGATATCAAAACAAACCAATTTGAACAACTATTAATGGCATTTTGTTAATAATGAAGGAAATGATGTCATGAATGACTTTCATTGATTCTAATATAAGTTTTAAAACATCCAAATGTTTATTTATGGAATGTGAAGACATTCTTTTGTAGTAGTCAAATATATGGAAACTTCTGGCTTCAATGGAATTTAAAAAAAAAAAAAAAAGATAAATGTAATGCAACATATTATCTTTAGTTTGATGAAGACAAATCTAATTGATGAAACCTAGCAAACTCCTTTGAACAAAGCACCCAAAGTGGGTCACCAATGAGCGAAGGAATAAATTATGTTCCAAGGTCCCAAATGTAATTCCCTCCATCATAACTTTATTCAGCCTTGAGTCCTTGATTCATACTCATGTTTACTCAATGTATGAACAAATTTTTTGGCAGTACCCACTTGGTACATGTTTTTTATTGATACTTACATTACCTACCTACAACTAATAATCAACACTTATTTGTCACATATTTAGTTATTTTAAAAAACGAGGTTCGACAATTTCAAATTCATTTTTTTGAAAATTTCAACAATTGAGAGGAATAGGTATGCAAAGTACACCTCATATCATGTATTTGTAATAATAACCCAAATGGACTTTGATTTTCAAAAAAATTACAAATCTCAAAACAAAGATTGATTGCAAAATCCATCAAATATTGAGTGATACAAACATTAAAGATTATGAGGGTACTTGGCATTTTAATTCATTGTTTTAAATATATACATAAATAAATAAATAAACCTTCCAAGAATACTACCAAACTTAAAAGGAGCTATTTATTTTTCCCAAATCACCAATCACACACGAATACCAACTACTTAGGTAATTTGGCTTGATGTTCACTATTTTAAATGTAAAATAATAGAAGACATTTAATTATCACATTTATCACATTTATCACATTAAAAGAGACATGTATCAACACAACATGCACACACAACACAAGTTTGTTGGAAAACAAGCATTATGTAAAATGAGAATTTACCTAGTTATTCACCCATTCAATGTTTATAATGCAATATTAAGCAAACACGATGAATATTGTTGCTCCACCCCACAAAAATCCTTGTTTGAAATAAAATAATGCCTAGTACAAATGAATCTTGTTTAGTCTAAATCATAAACAAACTAGAACCCAATAAAACAAAGGATCTTAACAAGTTACTTAACATGTCAAATATTTGTTGAAGCACTCAAAGAAATTTTCCTATCGTCATTTGGAGTTTTGGACTTGATGATACACATGACTCATGGTTGGTATTTTTCATCACATTGCTCATTTTCAATTGTTCAATATACATTTGATTTCAACGAGCTTTACCTTGTTGAAAGCAAGACCAAGACCAGTCAGTGTGTTTGCGGGTCTCAAATGTCATTTGAAGTGGCAGCCACGATCCGTGAAACTAACCTTGAGAGCCTTTTCCTTCATAATATAAAGGCATAGACTACAAAAACTAACAAGAAGAAATCAATCAGAAAATGCTCCCAAATCAAATCAAATCCCAAATCCAATGTGCTCCATGAATTCATTCTTTGAGTTTGCAATTGATGAAGAATACTCAAGAATCCATGTATAAGAAGAAGACACAATGGTTTCAAACCTCCCCATGTGAAAGCTTGCTCTTATGGGGTGGTCTCCCCTTTGATGAAGAATTGAGCCCCTCTCCCCCCCACACCCTCCAGCAATGGTTGGCATTCACCTCTAAACCTTTTTAAGCTTTGGCATTTAGCCCTGTGATTGTCGACGTGAAAAGCCCGGCTGAGGACACCCACGATAAAGAATATTTTTATATATATATTTTGTCAAATGAAAAATCATGTGCAAGAGACAAAAATTGCAGCAACTTAGTCATGTTGCTCATCATTGTGCTAGAGAGTAATCGAAGTCTTCAAATTCAGGCCTGTAAGATTCTTCTCTGTTTTTCAGTACCTACATCACACCGGGCCCTAGGATGAATTAAATCACAGCATCATGATCAAAAGTTTTTAGCAGGCCAATTAGAGCATCTTCCCATCCACACCCGCCCAACCTCCCTCATTTGGGCTTCTTCTATCAGTATCTAATTTAGTATAATTGTTTAAAAAACTTACTGCAGTAGGGGGAGAAGCTCTAAAGACATCAAAAACAGAGGGAAAAACAACAATATGATCAACATTCTTCACATACCACACAATAAATAAATAATAAAGAAAGGCAGATGAATCCACTTACTTGTAGTAGTAAGGAAGGGGCATAATTAGCAGCGGCGGTGCTTAGCCTTCTCGAAGCCCTTGTGACAGGAGCAGCTGGTGGACTATTCATGTTTGTGATGTCCCAGAAACTTCTCTTGCGGGTACTGTTGTTACGACCAGGAACCACTTTGGCTGGTGAGGCAGCAACTACTGGCTTGGCTGGTGAGGAGGCAACAACTGGCTTGGATGGTGAACAAAACCTTGGAAGAGTGTTGTTGTTACGCACAGGGTACTGTGCCAGCACTCCCTTTGCAGTAGTAGTAGTGGTCGTAGTAGTAGTAGTAGTAGTAGTAGTCATCCTCTTGGTACCAATTGGGTTGCTCCCACGTGTCATCAAAGCTTCAGATTGAGTGACGGGCCAGATTGGAGGAAGCACTGATGTAATGCCATGTCGTGCTAAAGTCTGACCACTTGGGCAGGTGGTGGTAGTAGGTGTCATCATCTTCTCTCTCTGGGAAGGTGCTGCTGCTGGTGCAACTGGTGGTATGGATCTAGAGATAAACAATTCCTGTTTCGTTACTACCTCTTGATTTGTTGTCTCTGGCAATTGAGTTCGCAGTGTGGCTTCTGAAGCAGCTGTTGGGGCTGAGAAGATGGACTTTGTAGTAACTCTATGGGTTTCAGGAAGAATGGGTATTGAAGGACCAGATGTGGAATTTGTGGAGATGGAAGGAGAACACCCGGGTACTGTCTTTCTTGAAGCACTCAGTGGTGGTGATCTCTGGTAGAGTTTGCGGATAAGTTCATCTTTGTGTTTGAGCTCCAGGATGTGTGCCTTTTCAAGTGCTGCCATTGAGGCACTTAACTTCTCTTCTCGGCTTTGTGAGTCCTGCTTGGCCCTCTCAGCTTCCATCTCCAGAAGCTGAATCGTACGTTGAAGGTCACGTATTGTCCTCTCTGCAGTCACCCTCTCTGGAAATTCTTGCTCACTCAAAGAACTGTGCAGGCCGGGTGTCTTCTGCAGAATCATCATTCACAAAGTTTCCATTTTCATGTTCTCTGTTTTGAAAAAAAGCACATGTAGCCCTAAACCCTTAACCATGCCAATTCTGGACTCAAATTTGCGAAATACAAATCCAGAAAAGAGAAATACCTGTGAATGGTTAGCAACAGAAGGCAATATGACCGGTGGTGTGAAGGGTGGGGATGTCACTGTCACTGTCGCAATGGGCAGAGACTGCTGAACTTGGTTCCCCCCCAGCATTGTGGGGTTGGCAAGAGGAGCTGAGGATCCAGGGGTTCTGTCAGACCCAAGTGTGATGACAGAGGGACTTGCTGCTGCTGTTTGCTGAGCAGTGACAAACTTGTGTTGAAGGCGGGCTAGTTGGATGCGAAGCTCTTGATTCTCTTTCTGCATTTGATGCAACAGCTTTGTCTTATCCTCCATAGAGTCTGGAACACTCAGCTCCTCCTGTGTTTCACAGACCTGAAAGACAACCATAACAACAGCTAGGTCTGAGAAGAACTCCTGCCGATTTCAAATCTTGGCATTGAGCTGCATTCTCCCCTGTACAGATTGAGAAAACAACAAAGAGACATTATGGGTCATGGGTTGTGGTCATGAAGCTGACCTTTGTTCGAATCTCTTTTGCACGATCTGCCCAGTGAAGAGTGTTCTGAGTTTCCCCAAAGGAGAAGTTGCTTGGACTTATGTTGGCTATCATTGCTGTTCGACATGACCCACCTAGTGAATCCTGTGCACACAAAAAATATCCATTTAAGACTTGATTTCAAGAAAAATCACAGAGAGCTCATCACAGATTGAGTTGAAAGAATCGTCCTCTCCTGAAATCCTGCAAGCCATCAAAGGGTTGTGGTGGAAAAAACACACCTTTAGAAGCTGGGTGAGCTTGGAATTCCTGAAGGGGATGTGTTTTTTCCCTTCACACAGGGCATTGATGCAACTGCTCAGGGCCAGGAGGGAACGGTTTATGCTTGCACCCTCCACTGACCTCAAAGTGCGCTGATCTGTGGCCAGTGCTCGCTCTGACCCTGCCAAGTCTATCAGTGAAAGCTTGCCTGCTCGCACCACCATTCCTGTCTCCTGTGGCACTTTGTACTCTGCAACTACCTGCCATCATAACCCCTGTGAGCTCTTCCCAACCTTGCACCTGGACCTCCTTCCTCTCCTCCCTTCTCAATATGCCGAGACTATTGATGGTATACAAGTGATGATAGATGCAGCAGAAAGAGAGAATGTACAAGCTGAAATTACTTGCCTGCAAGATGGCATGGGACCGGGATGATGTCTCATTGATGCGGGTGGGCTCAGTAGTCCTGTTGAGGTTGCCTCTTTGTAGCAATGTCATGACCTGCACATGCAAATATCAGAAGAGGAGCCTATCCCAGACACAACGTAAACAAACTCACTCTGAAATAGCTCCTAGATGATAGGAGTAGAGAGACAATGAATGAAGCATGGCAATACCATCTTGACAGAGAAGAACCGATACCTCATCAGCTGTATATGCCTGATACTGTGTGAGACCTGCAGCCACAATTCCCTGCAGTAAAACTTCAGAAAAACATGGGCTGTTCATAACTGTTCTACAACCATTTCCAACGATTCATATGTTCCACAAGATCTGCTATGTAGCACAGCTGATGGTCAAGAAGTCATGATTCAGAAGAATGTGCAGCATTGCATTGCCAAGAAATACCTGTTTGCTGTCTTCTCGCAGCACTAGGGGGCGGCCTGGGGACAGCAGGTCTCGAACACTCTCATTATACACCTCCAAATATGAGAGACGAACGACATGATCTCCATCACGGCTGTGCTTTTTTATCTTGGCAAACAAATCCTTGAGGGCTAGTACCATGACTCCTGGGTTTTGTACTGTGCCCAGCATTGTATGAGTCTTACCCGCCCCTGTTGCCCCATAACAAAATACTGATCCATTCTTTCCTTGCAGCACTCCTTCCACCAGCTCTGCAGTACTGTGACATCAACCCAGAAAACCATTCAACCTTCTTACCAACAAAACTAGAACCTTGAATTGAAAAACTGAATCTTGTATATTCATGTAATGCAAGCAGTTGGTTGTGATAGTGTGCTTCCTTGCCTCTACAAGAAACTTTAGCCTGGTCACATAGCACATGCACAGAAGTTAATGAGTTGCAGATGGATTTGCTTGAAATCCGGAGGACCCTCTCTGAATCAAACAAATTCAGTTGAATCAGGCTCAGAGTTGACACTAAATACTGGAGTAGGCCAATCTTCACTCTTCAGAGATTTGCAGTTTTCTCACTTGCTGCAATCTGCTGACTATGGGTAGCAGCAGATTCAAGACTAAAAGCTTCGCAAGTTTCTCACATGCCACTGCAATCTGCTGACTATGGTAGCAGATTCAAGACTATGAACTTTGCCATTTCTTGCATGCTACTGCAATCTACTGACTATAGTAGCAGATTCAAGAATAAGAGCTTCATGGATTTTTCATGTGCTGCAGCAACCTGCTGACTATCAGAGAAGATTCAAGACAAGAGCTTCATGGGTTTGTCACATGCTGCAATCTGCTGACTATGGTAGCAGATTCAAGACTAAGTTTAAGAATTCTGATTTGTTGCTCTGTGGATGTTCCTGAGAACATCATGAGCCTTCCCAATTGCTGAGAGACTGGCTACCCATCTCAAGAGATATTTGTCATTGTGTTTTGGGTGTCTTTTTTCTGTGACTTGTATGTTGGCTCTTTTTCTTCTTCTGCTGCTGCTGCTGACAACCAGGGAATTAGCTTGAGTCCCAATGAGGGAAAAGCTCTTTACCTCTATTCTTTGAAAGCAGGAGGTTCCATGGATCTTCTTCAGAACTATTAGAGGGTGTGATGGATGATCGCCAAGAAGAAATGCACACATTCACATGTGGACAGAATTACAAGGGGGGAAATGTGCAGTGGAAGAGTGGGAAGAGTGTTGTTACCTGATGTTGTACACTTCTTGCTGAGCAGTGTTGTCAGGGAAAGCAGCATCAAAGGCAAAATGGCGGCCTCGCAGACGCTTGAGACGCAAGTAATCAGTCTCCAGTGCAAACTCTGTCAAGTAGACATCCCTCTTGTTCACAACTCGGACACAGCTGCGAGAGCCAGATTCCTTTTCCTTCTTTGACATGGGTCGCAACCGCACATACACCATGATCCTTGTACCAACTCCTCCTCCAACAGCATCTTCTTTCACTGTCTCAAGCTCCTCAGCAAACTTCCGGCCACCACCACTTAGAGCTATCATTGCTCTCTCAGTCTTTTGTCCTAGGAAGGGATTGGGTATCATCAAAGACCTGGGCATCAGATCAATCAGAGAGACTCCAGGTTCTCAATTGTTGGAACTGCCAAACTGGGGAAGAAAAATAAAAGAAAGAAGAAGAGAAATACTTGTTTACTGTGAAGCTTTGCCAAACCCTAAACCCACCTTGGTGTAGGCAGAGCTGCTGCTGCTGCTGCTGCTTCCGCTGCAAGAGAATAAGTTCTGGCAGGTCCTCGAGCTGTCTGTGCAAGCCTGCTTCGGGTTAGGATTCCTCCTCTGCCGGCTGCTGCTGCTGCTGCTTTGGGAGTCTCGAGCTCTGCAGCAGCAAGCTGTCCTTGCCTTCTCATCCCTTCCACTTCCTTCACCCAATTGTAAGCTCCTCGCGCTCGTTTCACGTTTGAAGCTTCCTCATTCTCTTGCGGTGTTGTTGTTCCGGTCCCTCCTCCTCCTCCTCCTCCTCCTCTCCGCACAGATCTCGGCGAGTTGTTACCACCACCACCTCGTGGAGCTTGAGCTTTGATGGAAGACGTTGTTTCTCTAAGAGATGGTTGATACCCATCGCCGAGTCCCGTGCCGCCGCCACCTCCTGCGGCAGCGAGTCTGCTCACTCGTTCTTTCAAGACTGCAAGCGACCTGGTAGCGGGTCGTCGTTCCTCAGGCCTTGCCTGCAGCTCCAAGTTTGAAATGCTTTCTCTCCTCTTGCTGCTGCAAGATTCCACATTCTCTCGTCCTCCTCCTGTTCGACCTCTGCTTCCTGCTTGCTGTGGCAGAGGACTCGTGGCTGCCGAATTGGAGCGAGGAACCGCTGGTAACGCAGGCATCTCCCTCCCTCCCTCCTTCCACCCTTCTCCTTGGTTTTCCTTGATCAATTCTTCTACTTGACGACGATCAACTCCGGCTTCCAAAACATGCATAGCTGCAAAGAAGCTGGCCAGAACCCAACATTCTCATCTTGTTCCAGAGCTTGAAGCCCGCTTTCTTCTCAAACACAAGAAGAGACACCTGTACGGAGAATCACGCCACTCAGCAGCTGAAAGCGAACTACAAAAACCCTTCCTACATCTACGGAACCCAACTCAGAAAAAACCCACGACACGAACTCACTCATGCGCACCTCCTAGCGCTGCAAAAGCGTCACAACAGTAAAAGACTGTAGGAACTTCAGCCGCAAAGTTAAACTACGTCCTGCGGCTTTCAGCATTCCCACAAAAAGAAACAAAGAAACAAACGAAAGAAAGAAAGAAAGAAAGAAATCAGAGGAGCGAAAGCCAAAACCGTGGAACTCGAGACTGCAGCTCTGAGCGAGAGAAAAGAGAAAACGGAATGAATTCCTCGATGAAGCAATCCTGAAATCAACAAGCATTGGCCAAACACAAAAGTAACTAACTGCGAGATCTTGTCTCTCACACGACAGCGTCACAACAACAAGAGCTCGGAGGACGCTGACAACAGCGACAGCAAGAGAAGCTCCTTCTCCTGCAACAAAAGAAATGCAGGTGACCGTTTGAGGGCGCCAAATTTTTTTTTATAATTTTAAATTTTTTTTTTTATAAAGCCATGAAATTCAATTACGTACTAATTCGTAGCGACAAAACCCTTAACAAAGCGACAACGAAAATGACGAAGAGCAGGACACAATCGGACGTTGCAACCACGACGCGTTGTCAGAAAACAAAAAGCGACAAAGAGAAGAAACACTGCGACAAACAAAAGCTTGCAGCGACGAGAAGAGAGAGAGAGACGAAGTTCGCTAAGTTCTCTAGGTTCTCTAAGTTCTTCAGACCCCGGGAACGTGCTCCAATTCTCGTTCCCCACGTTCCTTATGATTCTCCCTGGCATTATGTGTTGACGCTGAACTGCCACTTTCACCGAATTTGACGTGGCGTGTTTTCAGTGGCCAACACTTTCCAAAAAAAAGCTTAGAATATTCTCAGCAACGAGAGAGACGAAGTTCCCGACGAGAAAGACACAAAGTTCGCTACGTTCTCCAAGTTTCGAGAACGCGATCTAGAGTCCCGTGTTCTCCACGTTCCTTATGATTCATTCATACTACTGCAGACGCTTAACGGCCACTTTTCAGCGAATCTGACGTGGCGTGTTTTCAGGAGCAGAAAAATATTTCAAAAAAACAAAAACAAAAGTTCAGAATATTTTGAAAATATTTTTGAAATTTTGAAAAAAAAACAGAAAAAAAGAACCAATGATCTCGTGTGGAAGGCATCTGGAGATTTGGATGGAAAAACTAGATTGGATGAAAACCATGTCCCACAGGTGGATGGATGGATGCCTCTCTGCAGATGGACAGAAAACTAGAGTGTATGAAAATCCATGTCCCACAGGTGGATGGATGGATGGATACCTCTCTACAGATGGACAGAAAACTAGACTGTATGAAAATCCATGTCCCAGAGGTATGTATGTACCACCGGACTTCAGGAAGGAAGGCCTTCTGGAGATTTGGACGGAAAACTAGATTGGATGAGAACCATGTCCTACAGGTGGATGGATGGATGCCTCTCTGCAGATGGACAGAAAACTAGAGTGTATGAAAAACCATTGGGACCATGCCAACATTCATCGAAAGATTGACTTTAACATTCATTAAAGAGTATGTGTGTAAAGAACATGTATAGAACTCACATACGTATTGCAAACCACAAGAGAATTAGTGCTGGATACCAAGGTGGATGGACATGGACATGGACATGGATGAATGTAGATGAATGTGGATGAAAATAGACAAATTGTGGCTATGGGTGCATAGGTATGTGGATGGATGTGGACATAGACGGATTAATGTGATGGAACATGGATTAATCATAGATGGATGTGGATGAAACAGGATGACATGTGGATGTGAGTAGAAAAAAGGGGGATGAATGTTGATGTCCAAGTGAAAATGGGACTTGGATTTGGAATGCATGGATGAAATATTGATGAACATAGATGAATGTGGATGGGTATGGATTGGCAAAAAGAACATCATTGAGGGACATGGATGAATATAAATAACGTGGATGAACATAGACAAATACATAGATGAATATTGATATTGTGGATTAACATAGATGAAATGTGGATGTCCAATGCATGTTATAGGTCAAATTAGTAGATGAATATGGATGAACATTTTTGTAATATATGGATGAAATACATATTTTAGATATGGAAAATGAGTGCTTCCAAGAATGGAATTTTGCTACTAAATTGCAACATTAAAAATTCCACCAAAGGAGACCACAAGGCTCAAGAAAGCATTCAATCTCCGATTTTGGGGAATGGAATGAGGAGTAAAGTACAATTAAGATAAATCAAAAGAGGAACATTGGAGTCCCACATAACCATGAAGCAAATGCAATAGTAATGAAGGAAGTACTTGACCAATCAACTTGAGAATGTATTATAACTTCAACTTCAAATGTGTCTAAGATGGGAATACAATACAAAATTTGTGAAGAGTCAAGTAAACATGATGGGTTATAAAAAAAACATTTGTTCATAACAATCCATATCCAAGATGCATCAAAATTTGGGTTGAGTTTCAATCGCACGTCATCATGTCAAATCATATGATAGAAAATCTAACGCAACACCTTCTAAAGCACATGTGAAGCTCATCACAAACATTGCAAGAAATGAAGTTTTACAATAAATCACAAACCTAGAAAGTTATTTATTGCATTTATCATCGTACATGACCTTCAAATCCTCTATATCAAAGATTATGAGAAGCTACGTTCTATCTCTAAACACTTAGTCGAAGAAGTGATGGTTATACATGTAGTGATTGTCATTGCAATGTCTGCAAACATACACTACTTTCATGGTTGCTTGAAATCACCAATTGGAATCTTGGAAATATAATGTAACTTAGATATGAAAATGTGAGAACCTTCCATAATACCATAGGAAAAATATGCATTAACTCATTGCGAACAAACTAAGGATTATTGAGATGATTTAATAATTATATAGATTTTATGAGGCATGCAACATCATGTGGAGTTGATGCCAAAGTGTGCCATAAGAAGAATACTTGTAGTTTGATAAAACATCTCAAAAACATCAATGTCACCACCCTCCATGGCCATGACCCTCCACAAAAGCACAATGTATAAATCAATATTTTAAATAACAAGAGGAAGAAAAAACCACAAAAAAAAAGGAATGATCACTTGCAATTGTTCTAAGATTAATGTCCATTGCAATACTGAAGCCTTAGAATTCACCAACATGGTTTTTACATTCTTTGAAGTGAAATTTGGAATCAACACTAAATAAAATAAAAATTCATTTTAAATGTTTTATTCTACATGAAGGCTTGTATTTTAGGTTATGGGTTCAAACAAATCAAAAATTGAAATCTTGGCAAAAGATGTGGAGAGTTACATTTCTTAAATGATAGCTCCAAATTTTCACTCTACCCAAAGTCAAATGAAGCTTGAATTAACTTTTGGGCCAAGTTGTCTTTAAATTTTATTTGTAAATGTTGTTTTTATAAATCACCAACAACACCAAAATGTTTTTAAAAATGTTCACAAGTTTAAAAAAATTAAAATATATTTTTGTTTTATGCATATTTTGAAAAGGACATTGTGCAAACTTCTAGAGCTTGCTTGCTCTCCATCCCTAGCATTTGGTCCCTAGTTAAAATATCCAACAACATGAGTTGGGGACCTACTATGCCTAAGTTTTATTAACCATTATAATTTTGTCACCCACAACCTATAACACATTACAAAAGAGTGAAGGTGGGGAGCAATGGCCAATAAACATCATACCTTACAAAAAAGTCTTTTGCAATTTATTTATTTTTAAATCTTGAAAAAAATGGAAGTATGTAATAATAATGAAACCTTATTGATGTTTTTATTTACAATAATCATGTAGAAAGAAATGTTTCCTAAGCCCCAATAATAGAACCCTCAATTTTTTTCCATTTAAAAACATAAGCTAAAACACATGGGGATGAATTAACACCTTTCCAAGGGAGGGGAGGGGGGGAACCTTCTATTTTGAATTTTCAAAATGTGTGAATAAGAATATAAGGTCCTATATATTGGATGTTGAGTATATATATATATATATATATATAATTTAATTAGTTTCATAATAGGATTATGTTTATTTTGAAAGTTATAATTAATACATGGAATAAGTTAATCTTTGACAATTTTATCAAAAAATTAAAAATATATGTACTAAACATTTGAGGTATTAGTTTTTAATAGGTAGTAAGTGAACTAGTAATCAATCATGGAGGAATGTGAAGTGAAGGATCCCTTTACACAATTTACAATTAAATCATTTAAAAAATTTATTTACATTTTAAATTCATGTTAAATATTTTATTGTGTCTCAATTACCTACTTGGAGGACATGTAAAATACATATGGTATGTTAAATGCATGTGGTTTTATGACATGATCTTACCATTAAGTTTCATTTTCATGACACCACACAAGTTCAAGTACTAAATTTTTTTTAAAAAAAATAAAATCATAGGATAACAAAATTTGATGCAAAAAAATTACAATTGCATTTAAGGTGGTTTAAATATGTACATGTTTAAAAATTAGGTAATAATAAGGTGGGTAAAACAATGTTCCTTTGCACAATACCCCCAAACAATACCTTATTTGACATAATCATTGTAAAAAATTAACTATTAGTGTTTTCCCTTGGCATGCCTTCAAAAAAACTTCCATTAGTTTTGCATCAAATCCAAGAATGATTTGATTCTATAAAATTTCTAATAACCAATCTCATTGGTTAAAACTGTTGGTTAAAACACAATGAAAGTTTCAAACACATTTTTTTTATACTCCTTTTGCATTTCTTGTTATCAATAGTGATAACATTGATTATTGTTCAATTTATTTCAATGGGGTATATTGACACCACCTTCATCTTCATTTTTTTGTTTGAACTCGGCAAGAATTTCATAATATTGTCAAAACCTTTAGTTCCACTAGTAGGCAATAGTGACCATGTACTGCAACCTAGGTTACAATATTTGTGAAAATTTTAAAAATATGACATAATCATGATATGACAAGGTTTGTCATTTATGTCGATTATTGGTGTCATTAGAAGTCCAAATAACTTCATATGATGTTGAAACATGATCTTAAGAACCTTGTTTTTAATTGTAAATCCCATTTATGATTTTTAAAAAGTATATGGTGTTCTTTCATTACAAATCATGATTATAGTAACTCCATTTCCATGTTTTTCAAGATTGTGACATTAAATTCTATTTGTATTTAAAAACCCACCATTTGATACAAAACTTTTGATTTCAAATGATTTCACTTTTGTACCACACTAAATTATGCAATAATCATATGAATGAGTCCATTTTAATAAAAAATTAAAAACATTTGACATGAGATGCATTCCAATCCACAAGGGTGTAAGAAAAATGAAATTATGAATTTCATTTATGAACACTTTAACTTATGAATACCCCTTAACTTATTTGGACCTTGGTCATCTTCTTGTCATTAAGACAATCACATGTTATATGATCAAGTGCCCCCCGCTTTAATCATCCTTTCTTCACATCTCTACATTACTAAAAAATGTGGTGTAGTTCATCCAAATTCGCTATGGGGCTTTAAAAGTGAAATGTGTTATACTCACTCTAGTCATTTCACCTTCATAATGATGGCATTATGTAGTCATCATGTTTCACTACTAATTGAAATAATTCATTACAATAATTAGGTTTGTTTTAATGTTATTGTAAAATAGGTTGTAAATAGGCAGGTGTGTAAATATGTAAGTATAAGGCTTTGACACATTTAAAATATGACAAGTGTATAACACAATTAAAGGTGATGATTGATTATGAGTTGGTATGATGATTGTTCTTGTTTCAAATTTAGTATATTTGAAAAGTTGTAGTTTTATGTTTTAAAGGTTGAATGGTTGAATGATGGCAAGTGAAACATGTGTTTGTGGGAATTTTAAATGAAATTTGGTTCCATAATGTTGTCAATGTAAGATTATTGAAAGGATTTTTTTCATTTTTTGAAACTACAATGAAGTTTTGTGCATCATTTCTTTCTATCAAGGTTTCTAAGGATTAAAGGTTCAAAATTGAAGGATATTTATATGTCTGTTGGGTGTGGTATTGTTAGTAGGGAGAATATGTATGTCAATACAAGTCTAATGTTCGAAAAGGATTAGACGCATTTACCATATTATTGTGGTTGAACTACATATGAGAAAAATCTTTAACTGTTTATTATTTTAATGCATGGCAGAGTGGATGTGTAAAAAAGCCATAATGAAAACCATGATAGTTTAAGAGAGAGGGAATTCAAAATGATTTGATGGACAATATGGGTTTATAATTTTGGCTAAATAATTGTCATAATATGTTCATTGTTATGTTCATAATGATTATAACAATTGTTACTAAACAATAAGCTTTAGTATTAAGGCTTATGGTTAGGAATTTGTTGTTAAAATGCTTTCAAAATTTACACCATTTGTTTTTGGTATCAAAACGGTTCATGATTATGGGATATATGTACATATAAAAAGATTTATGTAAGTAGAAATGGAAATGAAAAAATTTCACCATTTCAAATTCAAATGAAAGGGACAAACTTGCAACAAAGGAAATAGACTTGTAAATACAATATGAATACCAAGTTAGACAATTGTTTGGTTACTTGTTGAGAGGTAATGACCTAAGACTAGGTGTTGTTGTTCATTGCATTTCCAATTTTTCATATTTGAGGATTATTGATACCAATTTTGCACATGCACAAATAAGAGATTTAACTAGTACTATCATCCATAATGGGTGTTTCACACGTGTTAAAGTATGGGCGAATCTTAGATGGAGAACCAAGATGGGTCACTTTTGCAATGTTCCAATTTAAACACAATTTTATTACAATTTATGTTTGAATCATCTATTCAAATTCACAAACAACAATTCATCATTCCAAAGGGTTGGAAACATTTAAATCCCATATGTAGTAATTTCAGAATAACATTATATGTGATTTTGTGCACTTGGATTGGAGGATTTGTTTCAACTAGGACATAAATTTTTTTAAATTGAACATTCTGGTTTTGAATCAAAGTTAATTGTCAGAGGAAGGCGTTTAAGATTGATGGTAAATTGGTTTAGTAATTTGAAAATGACAATGAAATAATCTTCTCCATCAAAACCCTAGATTTCCAAGAATTGATTGATGGATGAATGAAAAGAAGTTGTTTGGAAAGTTTGTGGTTTTAGGTTTTGCACAAATTAGTTGGAAAAAAGGACCTCCAACATATGATTTAGGGTTGTGGCTTCCATAATAAATAAAAAATTTGATTATGAAAAAGCTTGGAGAGTTTTTTTATTGGGCATAATGATTGTAGATGGCATAATTTTAGGTGTTGTGAAAGTGGATGTTGAGCTCCAATTAACCTAACATAATTTTGGTTAATCATAATTAGTAGGCTAATGGAGTTTTGGGGGGTTAATCCTGGTCCTTGGGGTAGGGTGTTAAGGTGGAACTTATCCCAAATGGGATAGGATAAAATGGGAGGTAGGCTAGTTAGATCAAGTTTTAAATGATTATTTTGTTTTACTTAAGCTAGATAAGTTTGTTGGGGTAGGAGTACGGCTATGGTAAAAGTGGTTTTTAGGAAGGCATTAGGAATTAGGGTTAGGTCAGGATATCAACCATGTTTTTTTTCATTATTGAAAGGGGTGGAAGAAAGCAGTGCTGACCGCTCTTCCACCTCCTAGTGTGATGAGTAATGTGTGAAGTGGTGAAAGAAGGTGAGGATGATGATGAGGCTCATAGTTATAAGTTGGTAAGGGGTTGGACACATCATGAAGAGGCAAAATGGTAAGGAGGAGGGGGTCGCTACATCATGGGAGGATGAACTTCCAAGGTACACCCCCCATACAAGGAAGTGGAAATGGAGGTGGAGGTATTATTTGCTGGTGATGGCAGCTATTCCATGAAGAATTTTAGGTGTTTCTTCATTCAAACGTCGAAAGAATGAAAGTATAGGGGCGTTTGCTTGTTGTAGGAGAAAGAGGGTAATAAAGGAGATGAAAGGAAAGTAGGAAGGTGTGAGACCAAAAAAGAACAATTAGAGGTCTACCTTTTTGTGTGAATAAGAAAAATAAAAAGAAAAAACATTAGCCAAGAAGAATTTGGGGAGGTAGTGATTGTAAGTAGGACTAGAAGTGGGGAAGAATTAAATAAATAATGAAATGAGGTAGAGTTGATGGTAGGAAAAGAATATTTTGTTATGTGTGAGTAGGATTTTTGGCTGGGTAAAAATCATTAACTAGGAATTGAAGACTCTCATGTAACTCTTTGTTTCTTTTTTCGTTGAAGGTTTGAATTGAGAATGTTGGATGTATATTGTGTATGTGATTCTGGTTGTGATTCCATATGATTTAAAGCTTTAGTTAATAATAACCAAAATCTGGGCTAGTGTTGTGGAAGTGAAGAGGGTCGTTGCATGGATTAAACAAGGTAGGAGGAATTAAGTTCCCCATAATGAAGTAGGAAATTTATTAACTGGTCGTGACACCTTTTGAATGTCTTTCAAGGGGTAGTGGGAGTGGCCTAAAGTAGGTTGTTAAGGGAGGGTTAATTTTGTGCGTAATAGTGGGAGACAAATAATTTGATATTTTTAAAGTAAAAACTGAGGGATGGACAACAAAGTTAGAAGTAGTAGGAATGCATACAATTTTCTTAACCTATGTGTGTTTAATTTCATAATTCCAACTTTTGAAGATAGAAAGTTTGTTCCAAAGTTGGGTGACATTTGGAATTTAGTTGCAATGAGGTATGAACAACATTTTGTTAAATTTTATATACCAAGAATGGAAGAGATGTTTGGAGTAGGAAATATAATTATTAGGGTAAAACATGTTAGGGCTACATTTAGGTTGATGAATTGGAATTTAGATGTAGAAAACTATTGGGTATTAAAGAACAAAAACAATGTGAAATTTGTTGTGTTTTTAAATCACATTATCTTAATGCATTAGGTATTGAAAATGAACAAGGATGTTGGAAGATTAGGATAACAGAAATGTCAAGTCCCAAAGGCATGAAGAACTCTTTTGGGGCAAGGAATTATGAAGACATGAATGATTGGGTTGAATGAATGACGATGGTTGCAAAGGTGAAGCAACTAAATGTCACTAATGTAACAACTTGTTAGAAACATTATGAACACAACAATTTTGGCTAGATAGTTAAAATAATATGTTCATTATTATGTTCATAATGTTTTTAACAAGTTGCTATTCCACAATAAACTTGAACTTTAAAGCTTGTGCTTAAATATTTGTTGTTAAAATATCTTCAAAGTTTACACCTTGCTTTTGAAGTCATAATAGGTCTTCTCATGGTTTTTCTTTAGTCATTGCATATTGGTCAAATCTTCACATACCCAAATTGATGCCCTAGAACATACTTTCCACATACCCATATAGTCAACCAACAATGGTCATTTGTAATAATTGTCTTTGCATACAATTTGTAAGTTTTGAAAATATGAGTTGATTTTATTTCATGATATTATGCTTATTTTGTCATTAGTATTTATTTAAAGAATTTGAAATAAAGAGGCTTTGTATCATGTTTATTTTTTCGATTCACTTAATTTGAATAAAATTTTAATTACATTGCAAAATTTGATTTAGATGTGCTAACTACCATTTTTAATGCATATCACTAGTCTCAAATGATATTGGAATCATCAAAAAAACACTCCAAGTCAATCTACATCAACAAACTATGTAAATATACCATGAAATGAAGGTGTTTTAACATTTTAATGAAAAAAATGGAGTCAAAAGTTTTGGGAGGATTGATTTAAGCTTGGAACATATAACAATTATGTTGCAAATGCTCTAATAAAAATAATCCACCTGTATAGATTGGAAGTGTTTTGTAAGGATTTGGATATTAACTATGTGCAAGAGCAACTCATGATAATTTAACTAATGCGTAATGAGTAAGTTATGACCAAGAGCTAAAATTTGTGGATGTGTTATTTACAATGTGAAAGAAAACCTTAACCCCATGAACAAGAAATGAGAAAGTTTGAAAGTAGGAGGGGTCCAAAGAGAAAGAAAGAAAGAAAAAGAAAAAGCCTTTAGTGATTTGGAGTGCTTAGTTTTTTTCTTACTATTTTTTCATTACTCCTTTTCCTTTGCACTTCAAAGATGATTTCAAGAGCTTGAGGTAGCACTCCCATAACATTTGAAGTCCCTCAAAATGAAGCACATATGACAAAGATCTAATCCTCACTACCATACCTTCAACTAAGACCCACTTTACACTAGGAGTTGGGGCTGGAACTAAAAACACAATTTTTTTAATATACCACTCGATGGCACTGACTTGGACCCAAGGCAGAAAAAGATAGTAGTGGCTGCAAGGCAGAAAAAACAAACCTATCAACTTGGGAGGCCAATTTGCAACACTTGGGACCAATATAAAATATTGTTATTTTGATGAAATCCACACCAGTAGGATCAGAATAAATCCTAATCCAAACCTTATATCATCTATTTCTTCTCAGCTTCTTCATCTTTCTTCAATTTTCCTCCTCTTAAGCTTTTCTTCTCTTGAGCTTCTATGCTTGATTGTGAATGATGGAAGGAGTATCTATTTTTCCTACTGGGGTTATGACTGTGAAAAACACAAAATTACAAGAGTCCAATGTCTGGTCTGACTCTTAGAGTTTACCTTGAGAAAGGAAGCAAAGATTAGAAGAATGATACCAAGCAAGAAAGAATGAAAAGCATATGAGGGGGTTGGCCTTAACAGCTTTACACATGAACTTGTTGACTCCCCAAACAAGAAATATTTTATCAGTAACTAATATTTTGGTCAAGTCTTGATTTGGTTTCCTAAGGCCAATTTGTTAAGTGAAAATAGTGTCCTAAGTGTAGGGTAACACCCAAGGGCTGGGGCCTTCCTGAAACAATGGTATTCAATAGTACCCCACCTCAATAGAACCCAAGGTACAATTCCCTATTATAAAGTACAGGTTGCTTGCCAAACAGACACTTGAATTGATTGTCCTGGCTTTTTTTATGCACATGGGGGACTCAGGCAGCATTGGCATCATCCCCAATGTTGTTGCGGAATAAATTCCTTGAATTTGGCCCAGCATTTGCAAATATCATGATCTATCGTTGCCCAGAAAACAGAAATTAACCAAGAGATTTCAAGAACAGGAGAGCAGGATTAGTGTTGTTGAGCTAATTTGAGATCCACAGTTAATCTCAACAACAAATATCATCATTCATTATTACCAGCAGACAAATTTTACCAGGAAGGCTGTAAATATAATCCTTTCACCACATATTTTTGCTTACCAGGAGAAGCTGAACTGTTGATCTGCTCTTTCACTGTCCGTAGTTGTCCTTCCATAGCTCTCTGGTATTTTCCTGCATCCCTTAGTGCTTCTGTAGCTTCATCATGCCTACATTTCACTCAACGTGCAGTTGCCTCACTCACAATCTCCATCATTAGTCTTCTAAAATAATATTACTCCATTGTACTGTCCACAATACTTTTGTTGTTCTGCAAGTGCAGCAGCTGCTGCTGCTGCATTTTTGCTCCCTCTGCAATACCCTAGGCCTGTGTACCTACATAAAAAAACCCATTCCACAAAACACTTGTTTTAAGAATACCATGAGAGCCAGGTCAATTGCTACATTCAAAACAGCATTGAAGCAAAATGTCCCTGAGAAGTTGTATAGTGACAGAGCAAAGCTTGTACAGTCCATACCTCTAATCCTTTGGCTTTAGGCCAATCTGGAGCCTTGCTTTCAGAGACATCCCCAAGAGACAGCTGATGGACGGGAAATATTTCCCCTGACCTGTTGTTACATACATTGTGCCATAAACAGCAACCAGACTTCCCCAACAGGGCTCTCCTGTCTGGATGTGATAGTGTTGCCCACATTTCCTTCTCCATCAAAGTTCTGCGTCAATTGCCATAGGGCTCTTTGCTTGCAACTGCAACTTTTTGTCAGAATAATATCCAATTACTGCATCAACTGAGATTGCACATTCTCCAAATCGTGATGAGAATCTCTGCACATCACCACCACCACCACCATATGGTTACATACTAAATTCTCATCACATCTGTGCTCAACCTAGTAGAGTATGGTATCTATCACAGTCCTTTGTACAATCACAAGGCATTTCTCATCATACAAACCAGCACACAGTTTAGGTTTTAGATGTGCAAGTCCTCGGAAAAAGGACTAAAAAGGAATGAATATCCTTCTTAAGACACAGTATAGAGAAAGACGATAACACACCCAATGCAGTCCTAAGTACTGAAAAAGACTTACAGATCACTACAATCCACTTAACATTTTTCAGAACACAAACAAGAGATTATAGCACATATCCATCAAAAGGTGATTCTTCAGGCACACTGCAAGAGGTAAGACTATCAGCACATCAACAAAGAAAAGAAGCTCAACTACAATACAGACCTGTTTTAACCCTTCATTCCTAAGATTTGGAATCAAGCTTCAGAAAGAAAATTGATAACAAGACTTACCCATGTTCTGCAACATTTGTTTTTCAGCTCTCAAACTTAACTTGACATCATGAAAACCAAAAACTTGAGAATCGCCACTGTAATCATCCTGCCTTCATAATCAATTGCACCAAAGCTATAACAGGACTACATAAGATGAGACATGAGATGGAAGCAGTAGATTGTAGGTAACTCCTACACCACAGAGAGCAGAGATAAACATGATTTCATTGCATAGGATCATCAACTACTTTTGTACATGATGGGCTCCAAAATGGCAAATAGGCAAGTAACTTACAACATTCTCCAACATCTATGGCATCTGATTTCAGCTCTTGAGAGGAAGGGAGGAAGTATAGGATCTGAATATATCTTCACATCTGAAAACAAAACAGGGTATGGGTGTTGTCAAATCTTCACAACCTTTTCAGCTATGACCAAGGGATTGGCTTTGGCTATGGCCTCTTGACCAGCAGCCTTGTAATCGTATGTGCAACTGTGCTTATCGGAATACCGATGTAGAGCACAGAAAGTGATGCCACAACGGCACTTAAAACCTGTGAGTCCTATGCGTTTTCTACATGAGCCACACCGATTCGGAGCCGGCTGCTGCCGGGGTGCCTCGTATCTGGAAGCTGAAGATGCAACAACAGCTGCTGCAGGTCTTGATTCGCCCTCCTGCGCGCTTGAAGACTCAACAACAACAGGTTTAGGCAGACTCTTATTAGTCTGCGTTGCTGGAACATCTGTTTCGGCTTTGTCCTCAGTTGGCAGCAGAGGTTGTGTTGTTGAAACGGCTGCAGAAATGGCTGCGGATGTTTCAGCTTGTTGTACAACAGTTTCCTTGTAGCACTTAGAGCAGAGGCCCATGGTGGTTGCACTTCCGAAAAATCCACAGATGTTCTTGCACATCACTGGTGCTTCAGGGGGCTGAGAAGCTGTCTCCTGATCTGGCCGCTCCAGAGCCATCTGAAAAATACCTTCTTTGGATGTTACTGAAACCTACAAAACAAAATCCTTCGGCATCATCGAGCGGCAAAGAGCATTTCACAGGCAAGCCGTGAAATCAAAATGTTTGTGCCGCAAATGCAAACCGAGTCTAGGACTCACACGCTCCCTTTGAAAAGAAAGAGAAGAAAGGAAAAGAACTCCTGATAAAACACAACCAAGAAATGCAGAACACCAGCTTTCAGACATAACAAGACGAACTTGAGCAGGAGGTCTCCGACCGATCAGGCCTTCGAGCGTTTCCACAACTGTCAGGCGCTCAAGAAACCAGCAACGTAAGTATACCTTTGCCTTCCACAGGAACACTGATGTGCACAAAAGCGGAGAAGTCCGAGTCGAGAAGCCTGACGAAAAAAGAAGAAAAGCCTTTGTCAGGAACTTCCGTTCCAATCAAACAAGAGCGTAGAAAAACGACTCCGAGTTCACTCCGTCCGTCTGTCGGATGCCCGTCTCTCCTAACACCGATGCATGTACTCGTAAGGATAACAAATGAACAGATGTCAGCTATCAAGACTACCTGTCACCACTACAGTTTCAACCTCCTGGACTCCTCCGACTTATTCTCCTTCTCCGATAAATCCCTCCGCTTCGCTAAAGCTGTATGTTTGTACCGGACAAAAAGCAAGAAAAAACGAAAAGAAACGCACACACAACGTAGATTGAAAAGCTTCAACAACAAATATATTCCAAAAAACCAGTCAAGCTAATAAGAAACAACAATAGACCACCAGTTTTTTGCAGAAAAGAAAGCCCGACAATCACAGCAAATGCAAGCGCTCGGCTACTTGATATGCGATACGAGAACGAGAGAGCGGAGATGATGATATAAAGAACTTCTGGACTCCTCCGACTTCTTCTTCTTCTTCTTCTTCAAGGAAGACAAATCCCTCCGCTTCGCTAAAGCTGTTATATGTTTGAACAGAACAAAAAGCAAGGAAAAGGAAAAGAAATGTACGCGCGCACGCGCACACACACAACGCAGAATGATTCAACAACAAATTTATTATAAAAAAAAGCCAGTCAAACTAATAAGAAACAAACAATAGACCAGCAGTTGTATGCAACAAAGAAAAGCCGACAATCACAGAAAATGCAAGCGCTCGGCTACTTGATATGCGATACGATGCGATGCGATGCGAGAACGAGAGAGCAGAGATGATGATATAGAGAAGCGCTTGGGCAAAGGAAGAGAGGGAGAGAGGGGCGCACAATGGGAAGAGGTGCGACAGGCGCAAACATACACGCCATGGAAAAAACAAAAGAAACTCTGTGAAACTCTAGTGTCGTCATCTACGACCATTTCGTAAAGTTAGGTACCTACCTACCTACCCCATTTCTAGGTACCTACCACATTGATGAGCCGATGACTCAGTGAATAGCAGACTTTTTATTATTTATGTAATGCTGGCTATGTATAGCCAAAAATGCTAACATTAAACATTAACGTGCTAAAATCATGTGCATATTTTGAGATTTTCCATAGCCATAACTACACCCTAATTTAAGAAAAATCGCCAGATTTCTATCTATATATATAGTTCAAGTAAGTAACAAAAAAAAAATATATATATATATATATAGAAATATTTTATTTTAAAAAACTTACATTCATATTTAGTTTGTAGCCAAATATGGCTAAATCTTTGAAAAAGAGGGGCCCAATTAGGGGTACCTATTTGGAAAGGAAAGGAAAGGAGTTCCATTTCACCATTGTTGCCTTCTTGGGATTCCTTTGGAATCAAGGGAGGAAGGCCAAGTCCTCCTCCTCATCCAACTCATGGGATGCAAGCTCCTAACTCCTCAGAACTTCAGTTTAAGTGTGGTTGTTAGGGGACATGGCAAGACCTAATCCAATTGATTGATTTTAGTGTAATTTGAGGGCATGTTTTTCAATGGTTGCCCAAATTCAAGGTTGGTTGGTTTCAGTTTATTGGCCTTGCCTACCAAGGCAAGAAGAAGGATATTGTTGTGTTTAGATTCATTATAGAGTATGGTAGCTTTAAGGGGATTTTTATAGGCCCCTAGGTAATAATAATAATAATAGGTCTATTTATTTTTATATGAGGATTTTTGAAAGACAATATTTTGACTTGTGTTGAAGTTGAGATTAGTTTATAGAGTTATAATATCTTGAAAGATTTTGGTTTCTTTTTAGAGGATTTTATGAAGATTAATAAATATATTTTTGCATGGTGAAATTACATTTGAGTTTCCATAATTGCCTTGGAAAAGCACAAAGTCATATTTTAATCAAAAATCATGTTTTTTCTCCTTTGGCTTCTTTTTTAGTCCATTTGCCAAACTCTTGGCTTATTGCTGAAATAACCTGGTTTAATTCCTCGATGTTGATTTTTTTTGGGAAGGGCATTATTTTTGTTTCTTGTACAATTGCCTATTTTATGGCAAACCTACATTAAAATGTGCAATGGTATTTCTTTGTACAAGTTTTTAAAAATTTTAAATTAAAAAAAACATATTATAAGCTTTTCATGAGAAGTCAAGTGAGTAACACTAAATTTCACACACAATTTGTCCACAATTTGTGGTAGTTACCAAGTGCTTTACCTACCTACATATTAACCACCTACATTCCTTAACTACTTCCTCATAATACTCACCAACTTTTATAAGCAATTAAATAGGTAATATGAGGGGGAAAGATACTCACCAACTTTTATAAGCAATTAAATAGGTAATATGAGGGGGAAAGTATGAGGTTTACAATAGGATGGGAAACTAAGGTCAAACCTTGGTAAGAATCACAATTGAATCATAATATGTTTTCAATTAAACTATGTTTTGGATATTCATAGAATAATAAAAATATTCATAACATAAAGGTAACATACCATCAATACCCATAATTTGGTCATAAAACAAGTGAAATTTCTTTTTAAAATATATATACATTGTTATTAAATAAGGAATGAAACTTAATTATCACCAAATTTAGTAATAATGTGATAATCTAGGTTATGACTATTTGTTTAACTACCCAATTAAATCTTAATTATGTTAGTGTTAAATCAGGTCAATATAATTAATTATGTTTGATTTTGGAACCAATTCATATGTGAACGAGGTTTGATATATTTAATGTTTGGGATATAATCTCAAGTTGTGAATTTTCAAATCATTTTTGGTGATTTCAAATTCTAAAACATGCAATTTTTTTGCTTTGTAAATTTTTTGTGCTTTTATGCAATTTCTTTCACATGGTTTTGTGTTTTTATTTTCCATTTTGTGTTTTGGGCTACATTCTTATTTGGTTGCAAGTGAATCATGTTATGAAATTTGGACATGATGTGCCATTAAGGTGGTTTATGTTATTTGATTTATGTGTGTGGTAATGGATGACATTTGAATTCAATCCTTTTTTAAAAATTTGTCTTGGATGCCTTCATTGTTATTGTGTTTTTGAATTTTGTGCATTACAAGTACTACTGTTGTGTTTTTAATATTTTATGCCTAAATTCAATGTTTTTTTAATTTAATTTTGAATAATAATATTTTAGGTTGAAACATGGGTTTAGGGGTGAAAGGAAGGCCCAAATGTAAGGTTTTTTTTTTGAACTTCTTGTTTTCTTCTTCATTTTGTTACCTACTTTGGTTGTCAATGGTCTTTTTTTCTACTTTTCTATTGAAAACAAACATCACATTTCATATCTAGACATCAAATTCTATAAACTTTGAAAAATGTGACCAAAATGACTCATCACAATGCATTGTTGTTAAATGTGGATTTAATTTAGTGCTTAATTTGAAAGATTTTTCTCTCTAACCTTCTTGGATTAAATGCCAATAAGTTGCCACTACGGATTTTAATTCTTTTAACCATTGTATGTTATATGTTATATGTCGTGTATCCAATTGTTGACAAGGCTGAAATCTTTGATTTTCAAATAACAATTCAACATGAAATGCCACCAAAAACTCATCCACAATAAGCTCCACCAAAACAACCTATTATAATATAGATACAAGTTCTCATTATTCTACATACCCACAATTACCTTCCCCTTTCATTTACTTCATCTTGAAATTTCTAATACATGTTTCATTTGAACATGTGACACACCACAAACCTTAATTTCAAGCTCTAACACCACAAAATCAAATGTTTTTCTCCACATACATAGCTTCTTATAGCCAATAAACAACCTAAAAAATGACAAGAAACTTCAACCCTCTAAAACTTTGAAACATCATATAATCAAACCCATTTTCTTCTCCTTCCTCTTTTTTAAAGAATCACAAAAAAAAAAATTGTGCATATGTAAATAGTTCTCCAATGGAAAACTATTTACATGTGCACATTTTGGAACATTTATCTTCCTCTTACTATCTTCAAAATACTATACACAAAACTTTTAACAAAAATCTTTAAATTCCTATTCCTCTCTCTTTTTTTGTCCCATTTTTTCCAAGTTGGTTTTTTCCCTTCATAACTACCTTAAATAATCACCCCCGTACCTACAAAAGCTTGAACACCTTCTCCCCATCATTATTTCCATGGCTCATTTTTTCCTCCAAAAATTCCCCATCACCATCTCCATGCCACTTGTTTTTCACATCCAAAAGTCATTCTCACAAAAAGTTGGAAAAAATAAATAAATTCCACTTAAAGTTCTTATGGAAGCTTTTTTAAAAAAATCCCCCTCCACTGCTAAACATCAACCTCTTAATTTTTAAACCTTGTTGGCCTTCATGTTGGTGTAACCAATCTATTATTAGCACCTTGGCATTATATAATGGCTAACAATGTTATATATTAACTAATTATCAACTATACAATACTTTATAATGTCATTCACTATTGAAAATGAACTAAACGATGTTTGATAATGCCCTACACTAAATAATAAATCCATATACTACTTAATAATGCCACGCATTACTTGACAACAAATTATACCCTAATTGATAGATACCGGTAAATGATACTCATGTTTAACAACTACCCTTTCAAGCTCAATCTACATATGTATAAATACATACGTGGATTTTTGTAAAGTAGTTGCAAATCATGTTAAAGGTGAAAATTTTTCCTACCTAGAGGTCAAGAGATTCAAAGTTATGTACATGTACTCATGTGAGCTACCACCAATTTTTTGGCCCATTTGTTTTTTTTGGTTTTTGTTTTTTTGCACGTCCTTTCCATCAATCAAAATGTTGATTTGTTCATCAAGATGGTCATCCATTCCTTTGAACAACTACAAAATTAGGTTCCAAACTTGGACTCACATCCCTTGATTGCACACAAGGCAAATCTAAACCTAATGAAAAAACATTACCAAAAATACCTTCACACCTTTTATGGAATACTTAACAACTAACTACACATGTTTCAATGTAAAATCATGTGCTGCATATGAATTGCACCATGGCTCCTTCTCACCTTCAACTCTTGAAGGGGACATGTATGACAATAATCTATTGTAACGATACCACACTAAACCAATATTTATCATGCATTAATGGTTTTTAATTTAAGCAATATCACATCATCTTCTATAATGTTTACCTTGTAATGTAAAACATAAGATCATGGTGAATAACTTTGCATACTTGCCAATGTAACATGGGGGTCCCTTGAATCCTTGAAAAATTTGTTTATTTATACATTATACTTTAATTTCTTCAATCATTTACATTTCAATCAAGATTTAAAACATTTATGTTTTTTTATTATCTTTCAGAGTTTATTCAATGTATTTATTCCTTTTCATGTCTAGGTCACCACATTTGTGTGGTTGCCATGCATTTTAAGGCACAAATGAGATGATAGGAACCACACAAGTCTTTTTGATGAAATTTTATTCAAAAATATTCTTGATATACTCGAATTTGTTAATTGAAAAAAATCATTAAAAATTTCTTTTGACCAAACAAGATGTTGCATTATACTGTAATGCAAATATATATTTAAACAATCTTCCCCAAATATTTGTCATCTATAAAGGATCTTGCCGTAAAGAAACTTGCACAAAGACAAAAAAATTGCAAAACAAAAAAATAAATTATGTGTTTTAAAATTTCAAATCACCATCACTGAAAGTGATTTGAAAACAAACAACTTGGGATTATATCCCAAACATTAAATAATTCGAACTGCATTCACACATGACCCAATTCAAGCTAAAACACAATTAATTACATTAACCTAGTTTAACACTAACATAATTAAGATTTAATTAAACAGTTAAACAAACACTTTTGACAAAGGCCTTCGTGTTTCATTAACTTTTGATAAATATATTTACAAAGACCCATGGAAATGGAAGCCAAACTTGTTTGGCTATAGTTTCAACGAGATTCTTAATTTCACCCCACCTTTTTTCTAATTTATGTAAAAGCCTTGTTACAAAATTTCCATGTGTTTACAATGAAATGGGTAGATAAAAAAACATTCAAATTACAATTCATATACATGTTTCATGGCATAGTTTGCACATGCCATTGAACCCATTCTCCTTTATCCCATGTTGGTCTTGCACAAGTCCAAACCTTATGTTCAGATTAATTAAAACATTGTGCCCCAAAAAAAAAACCTTGGGCTAGGAACATTGAAATCAAAGGTTTGAAAAAAGGAATCTCTCTAATGTTAATGGAATTTACCATTTGCTACAAAAATATCCTTGAAGCTAAGGTATGACAAAATTATAGCCTTGTGGTATTCCAAAAATATAGGCCACTTCACCAACATTATTCACTACATTGTAGGGTGTTGCCTCCCATAAAACCCATGTTTTGAATTTGACCCAAAACAAAAATCATTCCCCAAATGAAAAACACGAAATCATGTGGTAAGCTAGTTTAATAAAGGTCTAACCACAAATGGAGCTAAAACATAGGTAACTTGAAAATAGGAAAGGTAAATTTACCCAAGGGTCCACACATGTAGTGTTAAGTACCTCTAAATCTTATATGGATGTCTACATGATACAAAATATCAAATCAATGGTAGTAGAGAAAGTAGATATCACTTAATCTTTTTTAATTATACATTGTAGAATCAAAATGCAATGTTAACTAACATTTTAAAAAGGTCTTAATGATTTAGTGGTAACTTATTTGCATGTTTGCATAATTCCTTTTGGTGATGTTGTGTCGTAAGATTTTTATTTACTTTTTTTTTGCCTCCATGCCCTTCATCAAGTCATGTATAAGAATGCAAAGGTTGCTACAACACAATTATATACAAACAAAAGTAGGAACATATTGTAAAGGTTGTGTGATAGCAAATTGAAATAAGTTGAAATTGATTGCATAATTGAAGCAACAACAACAAATTCATGATGACAATAAAAGTTTCAGCAACATTGTTACTAGCATTGCAAGATTGTAAGGTCCATTGCAACTGTAGTAGAAACAATTGTGATGTAGCAAAAGTTTATCTTTGCAAAACTTTTCATCGCCCCTTGTCAAATTCTCACAATAATATTTAGGTTCAAAACATAAAAAACTTTGTAGCAACATCAATAACATCACAACACCATCAAAGCATATGGAAACAAGGATGCATTTGAAAATCACATTGCAACTTGAAAAGCACATTGCAAAGGGAAACACAAACACATGTGAAAAATACAACACAACATAATATTAATGAAAACACAATAATTTTATAAAATAAAATAAAATAAAAACAATGTTGATGAAAGTTCAGTGAAAAAATGACATTGATGTTGGTGGCCGATTGTAAAAAATGTATGGACTTAAATGTATGGACTTTCAAAATGAACATGTGATCACAAGTGTGGCAAATCATGTAGCATTGACATCATGTTGTAAGTGGGATGCAAAGTAGAAAAGATATTAAATTAATAATAAGATGCAATGTTAACAAACACTTTCTCAAGACTTGACACCTTTTCACAATGTTAGGGCAAAATTTTAAAAACAACTACCTTTATATGTGTGACCTAACCTTAAGTGTTTGATTCTTGCATTTTGGAAATGCTACCCACCTATCCTCATGCTTTATACTATACACCAAAAGCTTTAAGTTCTGGTGCTATGACCTTGCCCCTTACAAGATTTTTATGTGAAATATTGTGGATTTGCAAATTGCAAGAAATGCATTTCAATTGGGTGAATAATTTGCACCCAAGATGAATATATAGGTACATGCAAACTGATATAAATGGTTGTGGGATATGTGCCATGAAGATATTTGTTGAACAATTTAGTACCATTTGTTGATGCAAAATGTTCTTGTAGGGTGGGACATTACATTGGTCCCTTCCATTCATACCTTTCATAGTTACCTTTAATAACCTTCCCACATAAAGTAGGAGCACCCACTATGCTAGCTTGCTACAATCATTATGTTGGCATTACATCTTGGACCTTGGTTCCATCTAGCCTACCATAGGGGCATTACCTTACACTTTGCAAGTGCAAAGTTGGCATTTATATACAATGAAATTGACCTATTTCCACTAAGAAACACATCAACCTTGGTTGGGAGAAACTTCATGAGTTTGGTAGTGGTTGCACCAAGGCTTATTTTCCACCTAGGGATAGGTCAAGCCTGGTCAAATGAAACATATATATATATAGTGGGAATAGTTTTATTAGGGCTTAGTTAACATTTTATAATGGACATGTCACAAATCTAACCATGGTAGCTAGATTTATAAATGACTATTCATACATGTGGTGCCAAGTACTTATTAATAGTTACAACTAAAGTGTATTTTAACATTTTTAAAATTTATTTTATTGTCATTCACATTTCTTGGTAGGTATCTATGTGAAAAATTTATCAAGTCCAAGAAGCCCTAGATAAATAGGTAGCCAAAGATTTAGCTAATTAGGTAAATGGCCAAGTAAACATGTGGGTGGGTGGGTAGATATGTAAGAAGATAGATAAGTTAGTAGGTAAATAATTAGATAAGTGGACAGTTAGGTCAATGGGTAAGTGAGGGTGGATAGGTAAATAAATACGAAGGTAGATAAATAGGTAAGTAGATAGTTAAATATATAGGCGGATAAATAAATTTTTAATATTAAAAATAAATATTATGATAACTAAAAATAAATTAAGCCTATGTAACATGAACTTAAAAGAACCCCTTTCTTGGGCAGTAACTAACATTGCAATATTAAACTTAAATCTACAATTTTCCAATTTTCAATGTTTGTTTATCATTATCTTATTATCATATTAACACTAGCTACCACATAGCCATCACATAGTGTTACATGCAAAATTTTATGTTATGTAACGTTGTTGGTTTGAATCTAGCCAAAAAAAAAAGAAATTCATCTCCCTTATCATCGAGATATTCTTGAGATACCACCATGTGTGATTGCAACATAAGGAACATTTAAAAAATTCTTCCAAGGTTTTGCTTGGACGGAAGACCAAGGAAGAGATGAAAAAATTGTTCCTTACTTTTATGTAAAGAGCTTTGCAAAAATGTAGGAGAAAAACCCTGTAAATAAAATTTTAAAAAGTAGGGAAGGGAAGCCCATCCACAAGAAGAACAAGGCAAATAAAAGCATGAAAACACAAGACACAAAATTTAGGAACCTTATGAAAGAAAGTGGGAGATCCTTTCCAAACCAAATTTGGGAACCTTATGAAAGTGGGAGATCCTTTTCTAACCAAATTTGGGATCTTCCACATGTGGAAGGTTTCATTTTTATTTTGAAAAGAACATTCTCCACACAAGGGAGGTGAGTGATCAAAGAAAACACATGGAAAAGATTTGGAAAGCTCTTTACACACACCCCCCGTAACCCTCCCACCCCTCCCCACCAAACCATAGTAAAGCAACTTACTCCAGATATAAGTAATTTGGTTGAATCTGTAGAAAGCA
>Ga0116227_10003360_pt1 | contig 35661 bp, 17 predicted proteins | sample S1TSphgellanicum_FD_89693 | JGI IMG/M metagenome (GOLD analysis project Ga0116227, IMG submission 89693) | Host-associated microbial communities from peat moss isolated from Minnesota, USA - S1T2_Fb - Sphagnum magellanicum MG | ecosystem: Host-associated > Plants > Peat moss > Unclassified...
TCGTCGTCGTCCTCCTCTTCCATCTAGGGACCTCGATTTCAGGACCTGGTCCTGTCCGTCCGTCGAGGTCCTGAAACCAAGATCGGCACCTGGACGGACAGACAGACGGACAAACACCATGTAACTTTAATATATAAGATTACCTAGGAGGGGTCAATGATTTATTTGTTGATTTTTTTTTCCATTTTCAGAAAAGTATTTTGAAAAATATATATTCTATCACAAAGTCCCTATTTAAAGAATTGCAAGAAAAGGAATTTAATTTTTTTCCCCAAAATTGCCACAGTTGCCTACAATATGAAAGGGTGCTTAAGGTTTTTTACTTTGATATTTTGAATATCAGCAAATTTGGCCAAACATAGTTATGGATGACCTCTACTTGAGCAACATCACAAAATTGAAAAAAAATTCATTAGGTAAGGTAGATTATAAGTTGATTTTTGATTTATTTATTTTTGGTTTTTTGTCATAAACATGTGTAAGGTTTGAGGATAACCTACTTGGATGAAATTCCCCATAATTTGGGTAGGTTATTAAAAGTTGAAAAATTCAATTATTATGCTATTGAAAATTCAATAATTGGTTGGTAAGTTATTAGTAATTGGGTTGATAAGCAAATGTTTTAACAATAACTAACCAACAATAGTAGAGATCTTAGGTTGAGATTAAATCTCAACTTTAAAAAAAAGTATAAACATATAGTGTTTGTCAATTTTTCTTTTTAACCTCTATTCCTAGATTTTGTTTTCACACTAACTTGTTTTTGCTAGGTTTTCCATGTGTAGGTTTGAGGATGGTTCTTCAAATTTTTAAATCGTGTGGTCATGGTTTTGGCACATTTTTCAAATTCAAAAACCTTTTGGACTAAGGTAGAACTATCCATGAATGAACACTTAAAAATTCAAATACTAAGGTTTGGTAACCATACATTGTTTTGCACATGGTCCCCAAATAAATATGCAAAATTGAAGACAAGTCACTAGTAGGCATTTACAACACTTAATTCAAAGTTGGAATGAGAAAGTTGTGGCCCCCCAAAGTGGCAAGATTTTCAACGTTTGGAAAAGTAAACTGAAAACACATAGTATTCCTAGATTCATGCATTTTACACCCTATGAACAAACACTTATGCAAGGATATTCATTTCATCATTAACAAGGAAAAAACTTAATGTATTTGAGTTTTACAAATCAAGAATCAATGTAATGCCACATGGGGCAATCTCATTACATCCTTTTATCTCTCCCCAAATGTGAAACATTCTAATTGCCATAGTTGCAACTCTATTTACTTAGACATTGATGATCTATTTTTCTCTACCTCCTTTCCTCTCAACCTCTTTTCCTTCATTCCTTTTTTTTCGTTTCCATTGCTACAAGATGTCCTAGGAATCGATGATGTTGCAAAGGCCTCCTTTCACTTCTACTAATAAGTTGGAAGATTGTTGTGTTGGGGAACATCTTGTGAGAAAGATACTATTGTTATGAGCATTCCATTGAAGGCCATAGAAAAGACTCTTTCAATTAGCTGATTGGGAATAGGCATGCCTCTTAAAACCAAAAACAAAACATTTTGCAAGAGCTTCATATTTTACAACTACTTTTTCGAATACCTAAGATGTTTTGTGTTTTTTAGTTTCTTGTTGTTACTACTTCAATCATGAATGGGTCAACAACATCTTTTTGGAAGTAGGCATTAGTGAAAGGATTGGTAGCAATTCCTACCATGAGAGAAGCCATAATGAGGATCATTCCATCGATGCTTTCATTGTTGTTGGGAGATTTGATTGTTAAGGTGTTGGGTTTAGTACCAGGGGTTCTTAATCACAAAAGCTAAAACATTACTTCACAACATTGTTGACCCAAGCATAGGGGATAACATGAACATAAGTCAAAGTGCGAACGTAGCTACATGCAAGATTATTGTTAATATAATATTCACATGATAGAAAGGGCGAATGGAATGTATTCACAACCAAATGTTGATGCAAAAGATGTCAAAAAAGTTATTACATTTGGGAATAATGTGTAAGGTGTTATTTTCATGGTACTAATTAACACACAGAACACAAGTTCTTCCTAGGTTCATGTTTTTTTCTTTATCTTTTTGTGTATGTGGTGATGAGTTTTTTCAGAAGAAATTCAAAACCTCAATTTTTCATCTATTGTGTAAAAACCAATTTTTTTTTTCACCATATTCTTCAATAGTTCTTCCACAAAAGAATCTTCATATACATTTTTTTTTAATAACCTCTTTTACAAAAGAGTTTCGCAAAAATTCTTCTTCAACAACTCTTGATCTTTATTGCAGGCTTCTATTAGATATGGAGATGATAGAAACTTTAGATTTATGTTTCGAATTGTCATTTGTTCCTACATGATGGTGTTGTTAAACATAGTGTGCTAGGGTAGTGCACATGCTATTGTTGTTATTATTGCTATGCACATGTTGTTACTAATGTTATTGACCTTTGCATTATACAAAGTTTGATTCAAAGTTTCAAGCTCCTGCAAATGCTACCCCCTTGATTGTTTTTCCACTTCCTCTTCCTACACCTATCCATGATTTCATGCAACTACAAATGTAGCTATCTCTTTTTGAGCTTTAGGCTCTTTCCAACTCTAAAGTCTTTTTTTTGATGCAACATTTTTTCATCACTCCTATTGATGCTACCATTATTCCAAGATTCCATCTTGCTAGGAGTTGGTGGTAGTGCATGTTGTTGTTGTTGTTATTATTACGCACATGTTGTTAACCTCCTACATTATACATAATTTGATTCAAAGCCTCAAGCTCCTTGGGAAGCTACCTTTGATCTTCCTTCCCACTTTTTCTTCCTACACTTGGTAATTTCCTATTTTATAAAAAAAATTTCATTTTTTTTCATTATTTGGTCATTATTATGTTGTGAAACCCATTAGAGACCCTTCCATTTAACCCTTTAAAAGTTCCTATCTCATCATTGTTATTAGGATCGTGCTCCAGAATCCACCATAGACACTTCCCCATCCCTTTCATTTATTCTTGTTGAGCACATGGTTCTAACCTTATTGGAACATGTTTAACAAGTCACATTTTTGTCATCCTCTAGAATCTAACAATTTGTTGTTGTTTAGATGTGAGTCCTAGGCTAAACCCCATATAAACTAGAGGATAAGCTTGAAACATTACTTTGAAATTGTTGTGGAACCTTTCTCCAATAAACAATTGCAATAGTAGACCATGACTAGTTGAACCTAGCCCTATTTTGTTTTTCAATGCTCTTTTGAGCTATTCACTCCTCTTGTGTAATTGTATGTTAAACCTTATTTAACCTTTTTTCGTCCTTTTCCTTTGTTTTCAATTTTCTAAGTTTATTTGTAACTTTTTTGTCCATTGTCTTTTGCTTCAACATTATTGAGTATTAGTTTGTATGTGACCACATGTGACATGGAATAATCTACTAGTGGCTCCTTGCCATGGATTCTCCTTCTTGACAATCTTGTCAATGATAGTATGTCAATTAATGTAGAACATTCTTGGGTTTGATTTGGAATAGGTAAGTTGTTTAATTCAATATTAAGATCCTCCAAGTTCACCATTATTTGATCATGTTCTTGGTTGCTTGCATGGGTGGTAGGGTTGCATGACATTACTACATAATAATGAAATGTGTGTGAAGAACATGTAGCCATGTCAGGAGCTATTGTATGTGTTATCCTTGTAATATTCAACAAGTTTGTGGCAATTTCAATTTCATCCCTAGAATCGTTATCTTGATTTTCTACATCAAAAAAACCATTTTCATAATCCCTTTTTTTATTTAGTCAACAACTCACTTGGGCCAAACTTTCTAGCCATGGTAATAAGATTTAATGGCCATATTTTACATATTTAAAACCCTAATGTAATATTTTCCTTTTTCAAGGAATGTTCAAAAGCTTTGGTGACCCGTTTTGCCAATGTGATCGTATTTGGTTCAAAATAATTATTTTTTGCCCCAATTGAATTTCGTTATCTTCTTAATGCATTTTTAATGGTTTGAAGTAGGTCATCGTTGTAACACATGTGATGTATGTCACAACCTTAGCCTTGGGCTTGCGACCAAGGCAAGGGCTTACAAAGGTGCGAGCTAAGAAGGAAGCTTGGGAGTCACATTTCATGCTTTTGGGTTTAGGGTTTAGGGTGAGGGAATGAACCCACACACTCCCAAGTGAGCTCCCACTTTGGGATGGGACTCCTGATGAACTTCCGAATTTTTAAAGGGCAATTGTAGGGGTCAAAACTCATTAGATTGAAAAGTTCCTTATATCATTAGAAAGCTCTTGGAACACATATGTAAAATGGGCTTGTATGACCCATTTGGGTATTTAAAGTATAAGTTATGGCCAAAAGAAGGGCCGAAAGCCAATTTGACTTTCGACCACTAAAAGTCAAAAATCACCCCAATTTATTCGTGTGCAAGTGGCATGCAACATATCGTTGGAAAGAGCTTAACAAGGGCTACAAATTTTCTTTAGACCTCATTTCAATCAAAGGTTTGCATAAGAAGTTATGAGCATCCAAAATTGCCAGAGTCCCAATTTCGGGAATTTCGGGACTCCCAACTTGGGAGTCCCAGGACAAAATGAGATTTGGATGCTGGCCCCATGGCTAGGCACAAAGAATACTATAAGGGGGAAGGTGGTGCTTTCTTCCAAGTTCGGGCCGTGGTGAATCTTGTGAGTTTGTGTTTGCCCATGGTTTGTTTGTGCACCAAAAGTGTTCCAACTATGCACTAACCAATTTATTGTTTGGTTTGTGCAGGTCCGTATGAATAATTGACCCACTTGTCATTCGTTCTAGTCCCCATCCCAGAGCTCCAGCGCACCCCTCTACCCCCGAAATGTTACGAACCGAAGAGCATGCCCTAATTCTTTATCATTTTGCTATTTTCACTTTAGACTCACATTTGAGTCTATCAAGGAGCTTGGGAATGCGTCAATGTACGGGAAGGTAAAGTTACGATGTCCAATTTGATTTTAATTGCTTGTTCAAATGTCTTTATTATGATGTGTGACCCATGCCCATTTAGGGTTAAAAGATGGTGATTATCTTGAGAAATGATCCCCCCTATTTTAGATATGTTGAAAAAAAATAGCCATTCCTTGAAAAGGTATGCAATCATCCATTTTTTTCCTTAGTTTACATAGTCGTATGTGGTCTTCCTTCATCTTTGAACCCTTAAAAATTTAAAAAATAAGCAAGGTTGCCCCTATTGCATTAATAACATAATTTATAGTTATCCATTCTTAAGACTTGCGGATGGTGTTGTAAACATCACATGAACCTTGCCTAGTCAAAACCCAAGCACCAAATTGAAGCCCAATTTGAACATTTGTTTCATTTCAATTCCAAATGTGGGTTGGTAGGTACTTATGTTGTGTGTACAATTTCTCCAAATTGAAGTAAAAGGTATGGCATGCTTGGTTAATTAACCCTTGTGCCCTAGATATTCTAGTTTTTTTACAATTCGTATATTAAATTTTGGATGTCTTTGTTTGAACCAATACCACCAGTTAATTCTTGGAACACCATTATGGAATGGTGTGGGTTTAGTTTGTGTAATTTTAACTATTTTCAACTTGAGTTGAAGGGTGATGGATAAACCCACCGTTTGCATGTTTAAAATCCAAGTGACTATTACTTCATCTTTTGATTTCATTAACACGCCTTGCAAACCCATTTTCCTTATTCTGGTTCTACCATTGAGGTGATGTAATAACGAGATTAAAGGGATGTTCCAAAACTTGCTAACTTTCTTCAGTGAGGTATGTCCTTGCACCATTACATCCATGGCACCCTCTAGTTGTTGATTTATGCATTTGTCATGTTTAGATGCATTAAACAACATCTTATTCTTCCTTGAATTATTTGTTGCTATTATGGCATAATGGGGTTGTTGTTGTGATGTTATAGTAGTAGATTGGGATTGCCCTATATTTTGTGTTGTTAAGGCGGGCTTTTAATTTTTTTGGTTTTCATGGCCTTGACCTAAAACCCCACTATGTCATTTTCCTTGGCACATTGAGATTTGTTGCAATGCAATTTTTTAGTGGTCTACCTCTAGTAGGTCATGGAGTAGTATTAGGTGTTTTTTCTTGCATTGGTGCCTTCATCTCAAGCCTATTCCTCCTGATTCCAACCTCTAAATACTAAAGGGCATTCATTTAAGTTCTACAAGTGGTATGAATCTAGGTTTTTTGTACTTTGACCAAGAGATTAAAAAATGTGTTAGGTATGGGTAGTGTTCAATAGTATAGGTTTTCACTTCATGACAAAAAACAAGTAACTCATAAGATTCAACGAAATCTTTTCAATGTAAATCAACATCAGTTGTTGATGTGCAGGTAGTGGGAATGTATTTCAAGGTGCATCACAATGAAAGAAAATAAAATTGTGAGTCATGCTATTACTATAACATATGACACTTGTGAAACTACTAATATGACCCAATGATAATATAAGTATTCTGAGTATTTGATTGTGTATTCCTACACTAATTTTTTTATGTCATTGAAATTTCTTTTTTCTACATTATTTTTACATTTTCAAGCTTTTAACATCCTTTTTGATCTCAATTACAACATGGCCTACATCTTCTATTTCTTTCTTGACCCCAATTGTACCCAAATTTCTTTTCCTAATCCCAACTTGTAATCTTTTTTGGATGTGACATGCTTAGGAGAAATAATGTTTTTTACTCTAGGATTGTTGTGCTAAATGGGACTGTGACCTGGCTTTGTTGCTACTAAGGGGTTTTTGTTGAGAAAAATGCATCGAACTATGGTGGGAAAATGCAAGTAATAAATTTTGTTAGTTTTTGTGCTCATGGTATCTATAAGCTATCTTAGTGTTTATGGTTTTAGTTAAATTATTTGGTGTTTTGGTGTCTAAGGAAAAAAATTGGTCAATTTATTTCTCATTGTGTGCAAAAAGGCTTGTCAAGCTTTTGCAATTTTATGTGCTAAAGGTCTGAAATTTGCAATCACATTGGACCCCATCACCAAACAAAGAAAATCCCAAAAATGATCACAAATGGGTGTGATTTGAAACACACCAATTTAACAAAAACCCAATCACACACCTATTCCCAAACAATTTAATCCCAAATTTGATTTGTAGCCCTTAAATTTCCAAACACATAAAATTTTGAATGAACATTGAATCATGGGCAACCATCATAATGATCATCAATGCAAAACAAAACCTTTGCCCATATTTTAACTCACTAAATCCCTATTTGGTCATAGGTGCTCAATCAGTCATGAATAGTTTTATACTAGTTTAAAACTTGAGTTCAATTTCATGTTCATGCTACACACTCCCCAAGATCGAATATTGTATAGGTAAGGAGTTTCACAAAATAAAATAACAATTGCGGACTATATAAGTATATGAAATTCTTCAAATAATTAAAACCCATCAATAATTTACAAAGTTCAGCACACTTGCCAACCTTTCAAAAAAATTGGCTTGTTTACTTGAAGAACATGAAGTTGTGTGCAAGACTATTTTTTTTGGAAGGCTTAGTTCTATAGTTCAATTCTTGTGCCAATTCCACTAAATGGGTGTTGGTTCAAGTGTAGGTCACAAAAACTTGAACTTAAATTCCTTGGATTTTATAGTTCAAATTAGAGAACTTGCCAACAATAATGAAAATCGGAAGATGTTAAACACCCTTTAAGAAGCATTGTTTGAGGCAAAAAGTGATCAATAATGTTTGGCCTTGCACAAAGTCACTTGGTTTTGCAAGAAGGTTTTGACTAATTTGACCATGTGCATATGCTAAATAAAAAATATGATTAATTTTTTTCAGTGTTGCATCTTAATACTTTCCCTATCGAGGAGTTTGAATTCCACCCACCCACGATAGCAAAACATGAAAAATCATGTGATGCAATTCAACACAAACCCACCTAAGACTCAAAAAGACAAGCTTGAAAGTGCATTGGATAAAAGCTTATTAGAAAATATTCAGAGTCTTGTGAAAAAACCCACCTAAAGTGGTAGGTACCTAGTACCCTAGATTGCTGCTAGATACATCATTTAGTGACTATGGATTGAGATTGAACCATCAATTTTAATACCTAAAACTAGTAGGTATCTTGATTGCTAGACACATCATTCATGAGGAAACCCTAATTTCAAACAAGGTGACCATACAAATACCCATTCATGGGATGTGGAATAAAGTGAGGTGTTATTGGGAACACACTTGGGGAACCCATTGGGAACTTCAGGAACATAAGAATTAAAAAAATTGCAAAAACCACACATGCTTGCAAGGATACTTGATGAGGAACTAGTTAATTAATTTATTTTTTTTTCCCTTGTCCCTCAATTATGATGACTATGTTACCTATGGTTAAGATATTATATTTATAGAAGGAAAGTGGCGTGACACAATGGTTGATGGCTTTCACAAAAAGGGAAATCTTGAGTTCAAATCTTGAAGATCTTTGTCCTAATGGCTTTCATCCAAGAAAGAGCACAACCATTCTTGGGAAATGGTTTGTGTGTTCCTTGAGGAATACAAGCATTTGTGTATTTTCCTTGTTTTCACCATTAAGAATTTCATCTTTAGCATGGCTTTCATGTGGGAAGGAAGAACACTCATTCTTTGGAGAATGGTGGTGGAAAATGACACAATAGTATTTCTTGGGGGGAATACAACCATTCTTTCAAGAATGACTATCCTTCCTTCCAAGATGAAAGTCATCCATCTTTACGATTTGATTTAAGATCTTTAATTTTGCACACTTAAAACCACACCACCAAGCTTGTGGGCAGACAATCAATAGTATTGTCAAACAAATGTTTTAAAAAGTATATTTTTAAACATCAAAATGTTTTTTAAAATATTTTTAAACATCAAAATTGTTTAAATGTTTTTTGAAACATGGGATGAAATTATTCATTAGAGGTTCAAAACAAGTTCAAATTGTTAAATGAACATTAATTTTTTAAATTAATTTACATAGGGTGTCATATAGAGGATTTAATTTTTAAAATAATTTTTATAAAAAAATTAAAATTTTAAAATCTGGATATGATTCCCAATACAAATCTGGAGATGAGCAACTAAAAGAATATAGTTATCAAAATAGTTATATTAAATGCAAATCATATCAGAATTCAACAATCTCATGTTGAGTTTTATTGCTTGCAAATTTTTTTTGAACTCTGTTATTACAGATAACAGGGGAAAAAAAAAAGAAAAAGAAAAAAGAGGCTTGGACTGAGTACAACTTTAAGAATAATTCTAATAATATTGTGAGCAACTAATTTTGAGAGAAAAAAAGAAAATCGACACTTATTTTAAAAACAAATTTAATTACTGTCAGAATAGAAGGGACTAAACCCTAAACCCTAAAGGTACAACAGTATTAGTGAAATGATGTAGCAAGGCCTGGACATCCTGTGGCTCTCCAGAGAATTTACGTGCAAAGAGCCAACAAGAGAAATTGGCAACGCCATTGTAGATGCAGCCGGAGTCTTGGGTATGGCAGTCCTGGTGGCGAGTACCCATAACGTACATACCTTGTGTATTTCGTCTCTGGTTCTGAATGTCCACAAAAAGCTCGTCTGTGATGTTGGCTCGTGTATACGTTTCAGGGTGAGAATCAGTACTAGGATTAGTCCAATTCACGTAAGTAGTTGAGCGATTTGCAATCCCTAAAGGATCTATAATGTTGAGCAAAGTGGGTAAATAAATCTCCGCGCTTATTCCTCCTTCCCTCCAATGCTCCTTGAATTTGGGGAAGATGAAGAAATCGCCCACAATCAGACCTGCATGCCGGCGGTGCACAGAGAACCAAGCCTCGCCCTTACGCATTACATGATCTTGCAGTTGTGGTGTATCAGTTGTGACCCATCCCTGTCGCCACCACTCCCATGCGAAAAAAGCTTCCACAAAACTGAGCTCCGAGTTCATCAGATAGTTGTACACATACCCAAAGCTACGAACCGGGACCGAGGATTCACAAACTAGAGAGAACCAGGAATTGAGTACTGTGTTGTCGAGCAAGGCATACGCTAGCAAGCGTCTTTGAGCCTCCGTCATACTGATCCCGAAACGACTCAGTGGCTTGCTCGGGATCTGTCGCTGATGAAAGATGGAGTTGTTGGGGTATAAGGATTCATGAGAATTGGAATTGGATGCAGCCGCATGTACATAAATAGAGTAAAGCTCCTCGTGTCCTTGAAAAAACTGTCGCCACACGGACTCATGGGGTATAGGTCCTCGAACCATGAACAGGAAGGCGACTCGCGGTTTACCAGGAGCTAGAGGTCGCAGTGCTGCTTGATGCGCTGCGCACATCACCTCCTCATCGCTCGCATTAGCTTGCAACCAGTCCGCGAAACTTCGATTCATATAACTAGAAGAAGATCCCGCACCCCCATGAGCAGCTGCTCCTCGTCGTCGGAACTCAGCGCAGGAACATGCGTCCGAGTCTTCAAGCGCCAGAAATGAGTTTTCAGGCCCAGAGAATGCTGCTGCTGATCTTTGTAACGCTAGCTGCACTAGTTCTGTGGACGTCGACTGGAATCCAGCGCGACCAATCGTGCTCAGAAACAGCAACAGCAGCAGCAACGAAATGCACAGGATCATCAGGACTGCGAATCCCATCACTACTGTGCAACAGCTTCGATTGCTGCATTTCCTAGACTCCTCAAATCTCTGACACATGACCACCATTGGCACAGTGATCTAGCGCAGCCACTTCCCACCTTAAACCCTAATTACTGATACCCTAAATACCCAAACTGCTGTTTTGCTTCTTACACTTCATGTAGGAAGAAGCTGAAATTGTTTGACAAAAGCAGAAAGTCGTATCCCGGCCGCCGCTGCATCCCTTGCTAGGCCTGATCGTCACTGCAAATTCTATCTTAGAAACTAGGGTGAGTACTCGGAAGCTAACATCCTCAAAATTCTCAAAAAATTGTTGGAAAAACTATATTCTTGTACTTGTCATGATCTTGCCATCTTCTCGACACATTCATGATCTAAAGAAATGGGGAAAAGATGATCATAGCAAGAGCTCTGTGTGCGTGTGCGTGTCTCTCTCTCAACTTGATCTACCAGTTTGCACTGCTGATTCTCATCAGTGTTTTTTTAATAATAAAAAATTGGAATTTATGAATTTTTTTTGTCGTTTTGTTGGCAAAGTTTTCTCTTTTTTTCCTACTTTAAATTTGAGTAATGTGCTAAATTATAGGAACAATTCGCCAAATTTTTCGTATCAAAAACTTGAAAAAAAAACACAACAACAACAAAACCAAACTCTGTTAATTCATTGGATTAAATTCACCAAGTTTTATATTAAAAAAATTACGCGAAAAAAAGAGAAAAAAACACTCAACTCCTGCTTTCAAGTAGTGTTTTCTTAAAGGAAAATGTTTTCACAAATTTGAAAAAAAAACAAAAAAACGAGGAAAAAAGAAAAAGAAAACCTGCTTCCAAGTCCAGTTGTTAGCAGCAATCCGGTTTTGCTTATTTTAGTGTTTGAATATTGAACAGATTTAGATGATCCCCAAAACTTCGTTCCATCGGCGCACGGCGCACATCGCAGATCCAGTGCACTTGAAAACAAAAATCTGGAAAATTATTATAAGCACTTGGGCTTGCTTCCCCAACAAACAAATGCGCAACAACGCGCAAAATTCTGCACAAAATTTGGGGCATCTTCTTCTTCTGTGTCCCATTTTCAATGTCAGAAAATCTAAGAATCTGGAAACTTCAAGCAGCGTTCTTTTTTTTCTTGACTCGCGAAATTTCGTCAGAAAACCAAATTAAAAATCAAAAGATTTGAAATCGAAGAGTTTTTCGAGGCTTTTATAAAAACTTGTTGAAATTTCGTCAATTTAAGGCCAAAGTTGAAAATCAAAATTTTGAAATTGAAGAGTTTTTGGAGGCTTTAAATTTTTTTAAAAACTTGTTGAAATTTCGTCAATTTAAGGCCAAATTCAAAATTGATAAATTTGAAAATGAAGTGATTTTTTTTGGAGCTATTTTTTGGGGCTTCTTAAATTGCATGAACTTAAGCTAAAATTAATATTCAAAATCCAAATTTTGAAAATGAAATGATTTTGGAGGTTTTCAATTACCAGGATTGAATCAACATTTTTTTTAATGAGTTTCTTGGTGTAGTAGTAGCATCATTGATCTGGGCATTAATTGGTGATAATGGTCCAAGCCTTTAAATTTAGGCATCCTTTTATATTATTTCTGGCTAATTTTTTCAAATTTCTTTCTAAAAATGGGGGGGAGACAAACCTTAAAAAAACATCATTTCTTCTATTTTTGCTTCATTTTTTGGAAATAAAATAAAATAAAAATAAAATAAAATTCATTTCACAGTGCCAAATGTCATGACTAAACAAAACATTGCCAAATTCCAGAATGGAAAATTAATCTAAGAAAATGCCAGATTTCTATATTTGGATTTCAATATGCAGCCAGAAATCTACAAAGATGATTACCAATTTGCACCCTCTCGTGTCTGGTTTGTAGCCAGATTTGGCTAAATCTTCCTGGGGATGACCATCACTTTGGATGCATGGAAAAACTCCCAAAAACATTACCAATTATTTTCACTATGTTTTTAGGAAATTTAAGTGAAAATTTTCATTACTAAAACTAAAACTAAGGGAATTTTTTTTTTTAAAAAAATTATTTTTGCACCGTCAGTTTTGGTTATTTCAGAAACCTCAAAGAACCACAAGGCTTCTTCAGCAAAGAATCTGCAGTTTTGTGAGGAGCCTTTTGGTCTATTTTTCATTTTTAAAAACCATGATAATATATATATCAGAAACAAGGTAATATTTTGATATTTCAGAACCACAGGAATGAAAGCTAAAGTTAGGCTAGACTCACCCTCAATCCTGCATATTTGTAAAATTCTAAATAAATAAATAAATAAAGGAAAAACACCTCACCAGGGATCAAGAGAAGAAAAAAGAAACAACTGAAGTTCAAACAAAATTCAAACAAAAGACAACACTTGAAAACACAAAACACACAATGGGGAGCCCTAAAAAAACAAAATCAGATAACCTAGGAACTAAACCTATCACGAGTAGCATGAAATGAAACAAGTTGTGCAAGGAGATGGGTGAATGAGAGAATAGATAGGTTCAGGATATTTGTAGTTCCTAGGTTTTTGAGTTTGAACTGGGAGCTTTTTGCCCTGTTTTCTTCCTCACCAAGAACTTGCTAGAGAACAAACTTAGTACTCCATACTGAAAGTTCAAAGCAATTTTGAACTTGCCATTCATCGAGGTACTAAGTTTGTTCTCTAGCCAATTCTTGGTCCAGTTTGGGGGTATTTAGACTGGATGTTCACAATTGGATTTGGATTCAAACCATGCAACTAAGCTCTTGCTGAAACTAAGACCCAAACCTTCACCAAGACAGCATGCCTCTTTAAACACATTCAAGTTCTCTAATTATATAAATGCAAGTTTTTTTGAAAATATGAAGCTTTACTTTTGAAGTAAGTTGTTAGTTTTAACTGTTGTACAGAATACAAAATTTAAAAAATCTTTATCTTGGGCATTTTGAAATGTGCACTAGTTGAACATAATTAATTTTACAAATAATTTTTAGGAAGTGGAATGAAACCTAATCTTAAATTGAATTAAGCTTCAAATTTTTTGAGGAATTTTTTGAAATTAGAAATTTTATAAATCCAAGATAATCATTCTCAAAAGTGCATTCAAAAGTGTCATCCCTACACAGGCTTGGAATAACCTAAAAAAACCAAAACTTATAGTTCCTTTCAAAATCAAGAATTGGAGAATCAAAACTAGCAACATTTAAAATTAGAAATGTTCCATTAAGTTGTGAGAAAATGAATTCATATTAACGCCTGTAATAATTGCTTAAAATGCGGGACTAAATGAAAACTACATAATTGGGTAGTCTCTCCCTAAAGGAGGTAGGGCCAATAAAGGATGCTTTCTACACTAGTCAGTCTCCTTGACCCAATGTAGGAGGACATTGAACTTAAAAAACCCATCCACCAACGAGCAAAATAAATGCAATGTAAATTTCATTTAGTTGGGAGGCAATGTAAATGGCTGCAAATAAGGTTACCTCATGAGGGCCAGGGTGAACTAGCACCTTCACCTTCTTGAGAGAGGCCTTGGAGACACTACATTTATCCCAGAAGTTGTTAAATTTAGACTCCTGAAGAGGCCCTTATTTAGTCTTGGGTCAAGATATGCAAGATAACCAAATTTAACCACAAAGACATTTTCCAAAACATTCATTCATATTCATAAACCTTTGTGTTCATTCACTCACATCCATACTCGCCACCATAACATTCCATAAATTAATGTTTGATATTGTGTTATTGAAAAACCAAGCCAATTTCATATACAATGGAATTGCAATCATTCTTAAAGCCAACAAAGGTTAATGGATGCATGTTAAAATAGCACCCATGTTCCCAGTATGTAACATAACTTGTAGCCTTCTTAGTAGCATTTCATGTCAGAACTTGGGTTAGTGGTGCAAGTATCAAAGAAATAGTTTTAGTTCATGTAGATTATGGCTGTATTTGGTCATATGGGTCATAAGTGCCATAACTTAATGTTAAATTTTAATTTTAATATAATATGTGTCAAAATAAACACCACATATTGTACATTGTAAAGAATGAAATCACAAAGTTTATAATCTCAGCCATGTGTCATGAGCCTTGACCTTTTGTGAGAAAAATCACATTTTCTTGTCATATGAAGTGTTTGGTTTGTCCATATTGGCTCTAACCCTAAACCCAAACTAACATATAAATGTTACACTTCATCCAAATATATTGTGCATGCCATCAATGGAGCTCCTCTAACATGGGTCAAGCCAAGTTGGAAAAATAAAAAATGATTTTGAGTCAAAGGACTTTCATTACCATTGGATAAAATAATGGCTTTAGTGCCTTTGATTGCACATGTGCCAAGAGTTCTCCTCTCAACTGAACTATTTAATAACAAATTATTTAGCACATTGGCAAAGGAGTGTAACGGAGTTAAAAATTATGAAGGGAATTAACTTTTATCACCTTTCTTTTTATGAGTATCGAGCATTTGAAGGAATAAAGGGGGGGGATTTTAACATATAATGTAAATTTGCTTGTTTCTAGGAATGATACTATTTGAACCTTTATATAGATCTCTTGTCAAAATTTGAACTGATGTTACACATAAGTTGAACACACTTGTGTACATAGTTTGCCTTGAAATGAAGCTTTGGAGGAGCTATAGTAGTTCATCATGAATTTTCATCATTATTTAGAGGAGTTTATTATGATAAAAATGGACTGTACCACTTAGTGAATGGGGATTAGCTGCTAAAGACATACATGTCTGAGCTTTTCAATTTCAACTTCTGAATGGATTAATCTAGATCTCATATCGTCTCAGGTGATAGCCAGCTTATAACAATTGGCGGGACGCATTAATGGCTGGTTCTACCCAGATGGTGGTTAGCATGGTGAAGCCCAAGTCGATCCTCCAGAACTTTATGCAAGAAGTGTTTCTATGGTGGACTAACTCCACATGATAACCCTAGAGCTGTACCCACATGGTGGCTAGCATGCATGGTGAAGTCCAAGTAGATTGTCCACAACTTCATGCTAGAAGTGTTTCTATAGTGGACTACCTCCACATGATGACCCTAACTAGCTAATCTAACCTGCTGTTTTCCGAGGAGGGTGATCCTATGAGAGTAGTTGTAAAATTAGCTAGCAGGGAGTCGACATCGGCAGGCGTTCCAGAGAATTTGCGAGCAAAGAGCCAACAAGAGCAATTAGCAATGCCGTTGTAGACACAAGACTCTTCGTTATCCCAACCCAAGTAGCGACTAGTCTGCGCGTACATGCCGTCGGTATTGCGCGTCTGGTTCTGGATCGTGAGGAAGAGGCTAGTAGTGAGATTGGCACGGGAGTACATAATGGGGTGAGATCCAGTCTCGGGATCCGTCCAATTCACGTACGTGGTGGACCGGTTTGCGATCCCTAATGGGTCGATGATGTTGAGTAAAGTGGGCAAATAAATCTCCGCGCTTATGCCTCCTATTCTCCAATGGTCCTTGAATTTGGGGAAAACGAAGAAATCGCCTGCAATCAAACCCGCATGCCTGCGGTGCACAGAGAACCAAGCCTCGCCCTTACGCATCAAGTCATCACGCAGTTGTGGATTCTCTGTTGTCCATCCCTGTCGCCACCATTCCCAAGCGAAGAAAGCTTCCACAAAGCTCAGCTCCGAGTTCATCAGATACGAGTACACGAACCCAAAGCTGCGGATGGGAATGGCGGTTTCACAAACCAGAGAGAACCAAGCATTGGGTACTGTGTTGTCCAGCAACGCGTATGCTAGTAGCCTTCTCTGAGCTTCCGGCATGCTGGCGGCTAGACGTCCTAGTGGTTTGCTCGGGATCTGTCGCTGATAGAAAATGGAGTTGTTGTGATAGGAATGACTGGAATTCGCCGCATGTACGTAGATCGAGTAACGCTCTTCGTTTCCTTTCAAGAATTTTGCCCACAAGGGCTCCAAAGGAATGGGTCCTCGTACCATGAACAAGAAAGCGACTCGTGGTGTGCCTGGCGCTAGCGGTTGCATTGCAGTTCTATGTGCCGCGCACATGACCTCCTCGTCGCTTGCATTCGCTTGCAGCCAGTCGGTAAAACTTCGGCCTTGACTAGATCCAGCGGCCTGTACTCGTCTGTACTCACCGCAGTACCATGCATCAGAGTCTTCCAGCGTAAGGAATGTGTTGCGCCGAGCTGCAGATCGTATCGAATGTTCAAGCTGCTGCCCGCGATCACCTGCAACTAGCTGCCGCGTCCACGCCAGGAACGCGAATCCAGTCGAAGTGCTTTTCTGCGAGAAGATGACAAGCAGCAACGAAACACACAGGAGGATTGCGAATCCTATCACCATGTTCACGTTGCTGCTTGCCCATTTCGAAGGATTCTCAAAATTTCGAGACGCCGGCTGCTGCAGCTTTCTGCTTGAGCATTTCCCAGACTCATGAGCTGCAGTCGATTTCTGGGAGGAGACAACGACGACCATTCTGATGCTCAAAGCCCCTACTTCTACTGCTTTCCCTTGGACTGTAATTTCCTATGGAGCAAGAAAACTAGTTATATGTTGCAGTCTTCTTGACACGACCTGCATCGTTGACTGATGAAATTCACGAGGAGTCCCGGTCTGAGAAATATGTGCAACCTCAGATCAGTCACCTGAGAGGGCTCCACTTATTCGACTTATACGATCCACAACATTTTCTGCAGCTCGATTCCTTTGGCTTCAATTCCAAGTAATCAGGAATTATACGCGGGATCTAGTCCTTAGTTTGTGTGAGTCCCGAACAGTTTGAACACCAGCAGGAAAGTACAGAATCTACAGATCCAGGTTCAAAGCTCGGTAATGTCCCGCGCGACCTGAATTAGCTCCAAAAACCATTCAGAGCTGCAGCTGGAGCTCAGGATAAATCTGTAAACAAAACTTCCCCCTCGCCAACAGCTACTAGTGTGCAAGCTTCAAATCAACAATTCCAATCAAAATTGCCGTCGTGGAAGCAGAAATGGTCAAAAATCGCCCCGCCTACGTCCACGAACTTCAGTAATTCTGTAGTACTAAGCTTACGCGTCGGGATTCTTGCATGATCGCCGACAGAAACCTACAGCTAAAATTACAAGTAAGAATTAAGAAACACCACCAGCTGGTGCTGCTATCAACCTCACGCTGGCTTCGCCAAAAAATTGTTCTACTCTAGAAACAAACAGACAACATGGTACAACAAATTACACCGTGTGAGTTCGCACTTAAAATGAAAACATGGAGTGATAATCAACTGCAGAAGATCTAGACTGGATCTGAATTGATGATCAAGCTCGGAGAAAGGCGAAAAAAAAAATCCTAAGAAGAATAAGGGAACTTGCAATATCGATCGATCGATCGATCGATCGATCGACGACGACGACGACTTCTTCGACGCTAGAATACTATATTGTATAAGTCGTGACGACCCAATTATGATGTGTAAATTATAGAAATTCTGTACTCAGCTGCTCTTCATGTGCAGCTCGGAACCCTTTGTGGATTAATCATTGCAGCCCCATGTTTCTAAATTGAAATCAGGATATGATCAGCAGTTGCATGCTAGCTAGCCGCAAAGCGCAACACATCGCCAGCTTCTCACGAGGTGGCGCTGACTGGCGCTGGAGGAGCTCCCAGTTACCCGCAGATTAGACTTCGCTTAACTTCCTCAATCATTCCGGACTGCATGCTTGCATGGGCCATTGCGCCACAGCCAGTTTGTCCCCCACTAAAATGGCCACTGGAAAAGGAAGGAAAGAGCGAGAGAGGAGGAGGTCAGTGCCCATGTCAGTTATTTATTATTTTATTAATTTTAAAAATAGTTTTATTATTATTATTATTATTTTATATATCATATCGAAATTTTGGGGAATTTTAACCCATAAAGAAATTTTAGTCGAGTTTACAATAGAAAAAAAATTCCAAAAATTTCCCAATTTCTTTGTCCTTTGAAAAATAGCCAAATTTCACTAAGGAAAAAAAAACATAGTGCTCATTGGGGAAGATGGGCATTGAGTCAAGCAAATGGCCATGTATCAATCCAATGATCTCGGTCCATACAAGGGGAGTATAAGGTGTATATAATTTGTTGCTTCTATTAATTAGTTAGAGGGGTGGGATGCACACAAAGTTTTTTTTTTTTTAAAAGGAGCCACTTTGATTGGCCCACTTTACCAATTTTTTTTGAAGTTACATTGGGTACTACTCTCCAAAATACAAGTGTGATAATTTTTTAATCACTAAAAGGTGGAAGCATATGGAATTTGTACTTTGGCAAAGATTAGATGCAAGCAAATGTAAAGTACAAACAAAACTCATCATAGAATTTTTTATGCATTAATGTTTTTGTTTGAATGATAAAAAAAAGATAAATTTTCATTGTTGAGTAGTATTTTCAAATTTTAAATTATTTCAATAGTTTTATAACTTACTGGAAAAAAATTGCAAATAAATATGAATTTTATTTTATTTTGTGTGAGCTTTTGTAAATTATGTATTATGTATGTTCGAACAAATAAATTTTTAACCTTCTAGTGGATGGGCACCTATATAACGATACTTGATTATCAAAAAATCAAAAGCAAGTGAATTTGAAAAGTAAACAAAAAGCATTCCAACCATGAATTTAGCATCCATTTTTGTAAGATCTATTTTTATTAGATCTATATAAGTATGGAGGGTTTTTTTTTAATGATACTTCCACCCATCTTGGTGTTATTCTTTTGTATTTAAATGCATGACAAAAGATAAAACTAGCTAAGTCTAATTCTTCTATCTACTTTATCACATGATGTGACATCCTATAAGGAAAACAATAGAGCTAAAAACATGAAGAAAATAAAATGTTAAAATAAAAAAATAGCCAAATCACTCGAATCATGTTGATGGCAATAACCATTTTGGGACACATTCAACAACAATGCATGTTGCAACTTGCTACCAACTACTATTAATAGTTACATTAACATCAACAAACAACTTACTATATCTGAAGCATAATGTATTTTAGGTCTTGTAGCCACCAATTATTTCAGTAGATGTTTAATTTTTATGAGTCATATGTGCCAAGTCATGTGTTTTTATTTTTCTAAATGATATATTTCTAGGTCTTATGTGTGTATTATATGTAATGTGTTTTTGGGTCACATATTTCTATTCTACTATGGGTCATATATTTAGTGCTTATTACTTATTTATTTTATTTGAAATTGAAGGGAAATTTTTGTAAAGCTAAAAAATAATTTAGTGAGGTTGGATTTGGGAGACCATATGCATGTGTTTAAAGCATGTTAGTTTTGACAATTAATTATTGCATATTAATTACTTGGAGTAACTATTTCATATTAATTAACTTTGTGATGAACATTAGGATTATTGTTCACAATTGAAGTTATTGTAATGCACACTTTATATAGCCAAATTTTCATTGAAAATAATTTACTAGGCTCTATAGTTTCACTTGATTAGTAATTTTTAAACATGTGAAACAAAACTCAAGTTTGCCTTAACATTTGCTTTCCAGCCAAAAATACACCCAATTTTCTGATCACATTAGCCTTTCATTCAAAATATCAAAATCTCTTTTCAAAAATAAATTTAAATTGTGGTTGCTTGTGATGAAAGTGTGAATGTGTGAATTGCATGTTTTGCCATTGTGAGTAATCTTGGTGTGAACTTGCTTCTAAAGCTCTTTTGATATTTTATTCTATCATGTGTACCACCAAGGTACAAGACCATCATTGCTTTACCTACCAGTAATACTATGATTGTATTTGCATATGGGGGTTGGCCCTTAACGCTTCATGTGTACCTTTGAAGAAGAACTTATGTGACATCATATTGATATCCTCCAGCAATCCTATATATGTCCATTAATTAGTAAGGAAATGTTGATGGCAAATCTAGGAAAAATGGATATATATATCAAGACATATTAGGTCACTTTCGGAACCCCTAAGGACATGAGATGTATAAATGGGGAAGGAAAAAAAAAAAAGCCTAACTAAGACGCAACAAAAGTTTAAAACCAAGATAATTAGAACCATACTAGAGTGAGACTTCATTACCTATTAATTGTGAGAATACAAGGAATTGCCGTATTCACAAATGAAGTTAATTCTTGGTACCCACAACCTATTTGTATTATAAATGGGAACTTCTAATATACATATCCGGGAGCTTGTGCCCAGGAACTTCCCAATTATGAAAATAATTGGAAGAAGAATTGGACATCTTGCTTGTGTTTGAACTCCACTTAAGTACTCACCAACCACCGAATGAGGTGATGTATTCCTTGTAGTTCTGTAATACTGGGGAATTGCTTTGTTGCCAGATTTAGTGTCTACTGTAGGTTGCCACATGGGTGGCCGAAACCTTAAAACCTAAATCCTGGATCTACCTTTCTCACAAAGCACTAGTAGTTTTAAATTGGGTGACCAGAAAGCAAGCTGAATTATTGTGATGCAATGAACGACAACAAGTCTTTTTTGCATGAGATACTTTGTCAATTGACTTGAGTTTTCAGGGGGTCTCCTCTCCTCTAAAAGTTTTTGGGCCCATCTAACCACTCATTCATTGTTGACAAACTTTGTCAAAGAGAAGGGGGTTAGGAGTGGGGTGGAGGGAGAGGGACTTAAGAGGCAAACCAAATTATTTGTGCCATGCACTTCTAGTGGAGTCGGATTCAAGGTTGAAACAAAATTATTAGATCATGCAATTACATGTTTGACACCATAGCATTTTCATGCTTTCATAGGCCATCCACCAATAAGTTGATCAACTTTAGTAAAAGAAGAGGTCCATGGACAAGAAGCTATGGTAGAGACTAGAGACTGCCATTGCCCCACTAACATCATTTCAACTGAATTTGAGAGGATTTTGCAGCTGTTGTATTGCCATTGGCACTGGGTTCCCATTATTAACAAAACTCATAATGAATGAAAGGAAGCACAATGACTTGTTCATGGATTCCTCCAAAATAAAATATAATTTAATTTGTGATCCTTAAGAATACCTTCAAAAAGTACCTGAGGAATAAGTGTATGGTAATGCCATGGCAGCAGGCATTGCACCCTGTGAAAAAAGTGCGGAGCTCAAAGTCTGAACTGCACCAGAATGAGCAAAGGGCCCACAGTACTGCCCCCCAACAAGGTCACTAAGACCCAAAACCAGTCGCACATTCAAATTGTATGATTGTATGACACGGAAGGGACTATTTCCCTCCTTGCTTTCTTGGAATGAAATGGGCCCATGATGCAAAAATCCCTACGCTACTGTGTGATTTGACCATATTATGAGCTCCATCAGAGCCCTGACCTCAGCTGTGAAGCAGAAGTAGGTAGGACAAAAGTTGTTTTGGGAGTAGAATATATCCCTTTTCTCTTGTGTAGTGTTTTGTTGGGCATTTCTGTCAGGAAGTGTTCATAAATTCTCTCGAATGCTTCCCCCCCCACACAATGTGGACTTGAAGAGAATATGCCTGTAGCCACCTCGGGTCACAAAACATTTTGAACATAACATCCGTGTTGGGTAGTTAGTTTGTACCATTTTGTTTCAATCCATGTTGGTACCATGTTTGGCATCCATTTCTTCTTGTACTAGAGGGTGAGCCAGCTGGGGCCAATTCCAACTCCTAGAAAGTCAGTCCATGGAGGAGACCATCAGGTGAGCTCCAGGGCAGGCTGGAAGAAGGAATCCACCCCACTGGGGCCTGCTCTCTACAGGGATCCAAAGTAAAGGCAGGTATTTTATGCAGCATCTGTCCAAGTTTCCAATTCAGCCTCCACCCACCCACACAGATTCAGCCATCTAGGCAAATCGGCCATATTTAAAACACGCTAAAAGCTTTGCATCAAAAGTCATGCCTGACTTTTTTTAAGGTTTGGATGCAAAGATTCAAGCAATAGACAACATGAGGAATGTTCAAATGGACAATCAGTGATCTCCATTGAGTGCTTTTTTCTTTTTCTGACAAATTTTGTCTTTTTTTGCAAGAAAATTGGGGAACTTTGTTGTTTTCTAGTGTAAATGGTGGTGAGCTACATGGAAGAATAATCAGTGCCAAGGTTCCATTGCCCTAGGTGAGTACCCCACTCCCAACCTATCTGGATTCAGTGCTTCTGAGACTGATCAAATCATCCCCCTGTGAAAGTGTACAAAGTTCTGCTTCAATCATATCTCCATTCTAAAATTGCTGCAACGAAGACTAATATGACTACTTTGTTTTTGAAATGGGCAATTATAATCTGTTCACTCTCCTCTCTTGTAAATACGACAGCCGATTTTATGGCCAGATAAAGATCCAGCAAATCAAAATATGATCATTTTGACTAAAACAACAATTCAACAATACCAAAGCATTACAATTTCTAAACCTAATTATGATCAGTCATCTCCTTTAAAGTTTGGGACATGTATGTAACAAGCGCTTCTCCATGTACGAAAGGTATAGTTTTTCTTTGAAGATTGGAAAGCAATTAAACCTACCAAGTGCAGCTGTAAGAAGCCCCTAAAAGGTAACAGCCAGAATTTTCTTATACCTATGTTTTGGATGGACTCAAGAGCTTCACCGAGAGGCCATTTGCATGTAAGATTGACAACAATGCCCTTTTATTACCTTGTCATGACTGCTCAAACTTCAAGAAGCTCTTCTTGGATATCTTCATATAGTAGCTTAAGAGAAAAGTTTTGTGCACAAGAAAGATGCACACCGTTGTTGTAAAAACTGAATACATAAAACAAGGTGTATTGAAGAATTTCTCAAAGCTTAACCCCCCCCCCCTGTGTTTTGGGGAATGTCCCCAAAATCCATTGGCCTTACCAACCAGAAAGCATTAATTGACCCTTACAATAAGCCCTAAACAAATAATAAAGATCACAATGGTTCTAGGAGTGGGACGGATCTTACACCTACCATCTAGGAGTAGTAATTGGACCTTAGTTTTTAGTACCTATTGTAGGATCACATATTGAAATGGAAAGTATATTTCTATTTTCTGGCATATTACCATCAACTTAAAAGTAGATGTAAGCTTCAATCAAAACATATACTTCAGCATCTCCACCCTCAGCACTATAGCGAGTTGTACATACCGTGGTACTTTGGATGGAGTACAACCATTAAACAACATAGATAACTTGGACAACAGTTCGGACTTTATACAGATGCAAAGGATACATCATTCATTGCATCCTATCAAAAGGGCCAGTAAAGAAAAATGATTAGTTCTGATTGGCCAATCACAAGGATTTGCCCCTTGTGGCAGAATTTGACATGTCCCTCATTCTACACTCTTCTCTTCAATATTTCATGTTCTTGGGTGAGAATTGGAAAATAATCCTGTACAGTATTTACAGTGTTTCAGTGAGATTTACACTTGTGGGGTCTGGGTGGAGATTAACTGAAGTAGACAAGTGAAAAGCATCCAAGATACAATATGTATTCTACAATCGAAAAAGAGTGGATCGGCATGAAGATAATTGGATCAACTTTAGAATTTGCTGACTTGTTTCACACTGTTGCAGTCAGGCCTGCAAGATTAAGCTTTTTAGACATGGCAAAGACTAGCTAGGTGTACATTAGGTTTTCAATTACTTGGATCCAGGCACATCAATCTGAGGTGCAGCCAGGCCCAAGCCATCCCTGCACTCATTTCTGGGCTAAAATTCAGCTAGCTCAGAACTGATCTCTAGTCTGAGATTCAGACCCAGTTTTCAAGGAATGTTTATACACAGAATTACAGGTCAAATGCAAATCACAGCTATTACACTGCTGAAGTCACATAAATTATAATTGATTCAAATGATGAAGAATTGTTTCTCTTATGTACATGGCATTTTCATCAACTCAAAACTCAGTCAAGTCCTCTCTCTCTCTCTCTCTAATCTCCTGCTCTTGCTTTCCAAAACAGCCATGTTTTGCAAAATTGCACCAAATATAATCACAATGTTTTTTGGAGAATAGCACAACTAACCACTTAAATTTACTCCTTTCCTCTGCAGTAAGGACTGCCGCACTGACACTTGAAGGCCTCAATTGGATGCTCCTTGTCATTAAAATCAAGACCATAGTCCTGCGATAGCAGACAATACAGAAGCATTGGAGATTTCCATAAGATTGAAGCTTGCTATCAAGGTGCTACAGGTCACCTATAACAAGTGAATGAATGACTAAGTATGAACAAGTTCAATAATAGTATATACACACTTGACAAAGAATTGCTTCTACAAGGAAATAGACATGTACCCACGTAAGCTCCTCATTGGCTTTGACTTCTCGACTGGTGAAAAATGCAACCTGCACGATGGTCAGATGGAAGCAAATGAGTGCTTGGAACTCGGGTTTTGAAGCAAAAGGGAGACATAGAAAGAAAACAATAGCTGATCAGAGCATGATGCAAAATGTCAGATTTAGTCAATGCAAGGGAATGGGGTAACTCTTGAGTTTGGGCCCACTTTGATTGAGCAGTGAACAGAAGATTAACACTCAGTAGGAGATGCTAATGATGTAACCTACATGATAATAGTGATGGTCGGGGCTCTCAATCTCCACAGGAACATCCAGCATGTTGTTGTCGAAACATCTATACAGCCCATTGCAGAATTTCAAACCCCTTTGAAAAATCAAGGTCTTCAAACAGAATTGACTGAACTTCAATGAGCTAGGATATGAATAACATTTTAGTGGGCAGTAAACAATACAAACGGAAAGTTAGCAACCTCTCAACCCCAACAGAGATTTGCAACCACATGAGAATCTTGTACACACCTGTGATTAATAAAGCGGGCCACATTTCCAAAGTAGGTCCCATCCAAACAAAGGGCCTCTTCATCTTTCAAAAAGCGTTCAGAACTCCAGTCTGCATCAAGCTGCAGTGGGAAGTGGTGCTTGGTATTGGCTGTGCTGCTGCAGTTTCTTTCATCCATCTCCAAATTGGTCAGAATCTCACCTGCATACTCACACACGAAAGCTCCAGCAGGAAGATCCTCCAATGTTTGAAGACCCCAGCCCTTCCCCTCCACAGTCCAAAACACCTGCACTACACTGCAGCAGCTCAGAACAATCCAAAAGCAAGCTTTTTTCCCAATCATAAAAGGGATGTGATTGTTGCTCCACTTTTGGAGCAGCAATCAGATGATTTAGGATAGTCCACATTGCTGATGCTGTCAGGAGAAAAGTTGACTTACAGGACCAGCCTGCAGCTTGGAAGTTCAGGGGAAAGAAAGTGCAAAATGAGCGCAACTACATGTGCAGTGGATGCTTCAACAGCACAGTACAGATAAGCCAGATGCTACAAAGCTATAAAACAGTATAAGAATTGTTTGCATCATTGAAACCATGAGTTCAAGTGTATTCGAAATATTAAAAACTTACAAAAGCATTGAATTCAGAATACCTGTAGCTTGCAGTTAATGCCTCGCTGTACCACACGGTTACTGCAGCTTTTATCACAGCCACACTTCTCCCAGCACTCTTTGATAAAACGTCTCTGGGTATGGCCTTTGCATGGCTCCAGGTTAGTTTCACCTTTCAGTCGCTCATTAGGGCACTGGCCAGCCTGACAGAAAGAAAGTGAGCTAACCGGAGCCCTCCTCCTTTGCTTCTCTTGTTCCATGAATCTTTTTCTCAAGGTGCCCTGCAATGAGTATGCATACTCACCCCCAGACTGTCTAGCACAAGCACAGGGATAGCGAGAGGCCAGGCAATTTCCAGAACAATCCTTACAACAGTCTTCATCTGCAATCCTTGCTAAAGAAAAGCGGACGTAAGCATTCTGATACACAATACTTTGGGATACATACAAGAAATCCCTAGGCAACCTTGACCTGGCAAATTCTTCAACAGAAATTGGAAACTGCTCTGATCCCCTACTGAGGTCAGTCTCATCAGACATTTCTGCCTCTTGAGGCCCAACAAATCTCTCTGATTCTGACTGAGGTTTTCGATTTAATTGTCTAACTCTGTTTGCTCTTTGACTCGATCCTGAACTAGTGCTGGGTGATGAAGCCCGATCCTTCAAGGCTCTTGTACGCTGACCCCTTGGAGGTTTGCTGTTTTTTTCAGAGGAAATGTGCCTCATCTGTTTAACACCATCAGGCACTTCCTGTACAACTTGACTGCCTGGTTCCTGTAATGCAGCCTTGTGTCCATAAGGTGATTCATTTCCTTGCTCAGCTCTTTTGGGGCCTATATTTATGACAAGCTCCAACATCCCTTTATCTTGACCCACACCCCCCTTTGACTCACCATCCCTGCCAATGGATGCAGAATCCATAAGCCCCATGTTAGAGTTTACACAAACATCCTCCTTCACTCTAGAATCAACAATATTTTGTAACTCTGGGCAGCCACCACTTGCTATGGAAAGGGGCTCTGACAAAGAACTCGACGAATCTCCCAAATCCATGTAATCCATGGCAATTGCGGCAAGAGAACTCCTGCATTTATGACCTGCCTCCTCCATGTCTACCATCAGACCTTCACCCACCAACAAAGGCACACAAGGCACAGACAACCTCTTAGAAGTTAACTTTGTTCAATACCCAGACTAGACTTTAATCACTGAGCATTTGTGATCTGGAAATTTGCAAGATATCTAAGCTAGAGTTTGTGTGTCATAACTTCTTTTGAGCCATGCATGTAAAAGAAATCAGATCGGAATTTTTAGACTCAAGAAGCTTCCATTATGATGCAGTGCAAAGGGGTTGCAGTAACCTATCACTAGAATCAAGGTAGATGCAACTATTCCAGAAAGACAAGATCAATCATCTTCTAAGACATTGATTTGACAAAGCTCAGCAAAACAACTCCATGGTAATTGAGTCACAAATTCATGATAAAAGATCTTGCAATTGATCTTAGACCTAACTAAACCACCAGATGTAGCATACCATTTGCAGGAGACTTGAAGACATCATTTGCGGGATCTGAGGGCTGCTCCTCCTTGACCTTCTTTAAACCTTGAAAGAGGTTGTCTTCATGTGTCTGAACTTCAGTGGATACTGCTGCAGACAAAATAAAATGTACATCCTCACTCAGAGCATGACCGTCAAAGTGCAGTTATCTTCAGAGACACCCTGCAAGTAAAGGACTGCAAAATGAGTGGAGACCTCACTTGCTGGATTTGAAGGTTGGTCCTTGGCTACATCTGCTTTATCACTGCATTCAAAAGAGGATTCTGCAGGAGAACAAAAGCAAGGTCACAACAATGAGCACAAATTGCAGATGTGGACACTTTGGGAGATGGCAACAGGTTATGTGATAAGTTTGTGCAATGTGTACCAAGAGCAGGAATCCTCCTGGAAGGAGTTATGCCATTCAACGGTTTCTCCTCTTTGGCATTGAAGGATCCCCCAAGTTTAGCACATTTTGTTGAGCAGCCCTCTTGGATGGTCTCAAAAGCTGAAATCAAGTTCCACAGTTGACTCCAACAGAGAAACACAGAGACAATCCTCCTGATAACACATGTGGGAGTATTTTCTAATATCTGTGAAAGACTCGATTTCCTTCAACATCTCCACATGGTGAATCATCAACTCACAATAAAGAAAATTGAGCACAAGCCATTGTTATTGAGGCATTGATATCACTTCAATTTGCAAATGGTTTACCAGTAAGGATAATCTCCTCTCGGCTACCAGTTCGCTGCCTGTGGATGTTCCCACTTTGCAGGTTGTCAGTTTTCGTAACCCGAGGCACCTCTGAATGATCCTCAGAACCTATAGTCTGTGCAACATCCTTCATGGGCTCCAAGGGCTCTGCTTTAGCCAATCTCTCCTAAAAACAACAGGCACAGTCCAGTCTCAAACTTTTGCTGCACTCAACTGGAAAACACACATTGTGACCATCACAGTCCAGTACAAAAGGTCAGGAAGCAATCAAGCATGAGATGCTCCTTTTCTGGAACAGAATAAACCATCAATTTCAGCCGGACTCACATTGGACAGGTAGATTCCTCCATTCTTTCTGTATGGTCACCTATGGGATCAATCTCTTAGCATATCATGAACTCTCTGTGATCACAAACATGAACTAAAGTATCACTTCACAGGCTCCACAAAACACTGATCTTGACAGAGAGTGCTGACACATACCAGAGGCACCGAAACTTCTTCTAAAGAAGACTCAGTCTTCAGTACTGCAAAATGTTCAAGATTTCTTGCAAATGAGGCCTGTAGAGGTTGGGCCTGTGCACCAGGCTTCATATGCATTGTAGGAGAGGGGGGTCGCAGACACACATACAAAGGAACAGACATACTTGGCCAGTCAGCAGGCCTCTTCCCGGCTTGGAGGGCTTCTGGAAGCACTCTGCTTATTTGGAAGACATTACAAAGTGTCTTGTGATTGGGTCTCGCAACCAACTCATTCATAACAATGCTTTCCAGTTTCGGCTTCTTTAACACAAAACAGTTTCAGAAGGATTCAACAGCTTCCTTTTAGAATCACTGATGAGTTTGTTTGAGTTTTCTTCCTTTGCAACTTCCTGACTTGGTGCAAATATTCTCTTGTGGCTTGAATCTCCTTTGTCTTGAGGAGTGACCCCTACCTGCATGAGAGCAGTCACTCCCTTGAATGGGGCAGTGGCAACCTTCTGGAGAGGATATTCAGCAAGCCGTTCAATCTTGAACTTATCAATAGGAAATTTGCCTTTGCAAGCACCATGAATGGGTGCCAATTTTCCAACCATCGTGGGTTTCAAATCAGTGGTGTCAACATCCAGAGGAGCTTCTATCCCCACCATGCCATTTCTCACTACTGAAGCATGTGACGCTTCTATTCTGCTTGGAATCAAGGAAGCTGCATGTACTTGGGTTACCTTCGGTGTGGATGCAATGAGGTTATCATTCTGGACGGTTGGTTGTCCTGCCATTAGAGCTTTTATTTGAACTCCATGAGGAGCTTGCTGCAAGACTGGACTAGAGATACCTGCTTGATGATGATGAGCTGGTGCCTCTTTTGGTATTTCCCTGAAAACTTCTTGTGGAGATTCCTCATCCAGCACCTCAAACTTCACCTTGTCAAAAACACAGTTTCCCCCACAAGGTAAACAGGGTAGTGGTGGTCTCAATGCTGTTAATGGCTTGCATAGTGTGGTGGGAACATTTGGGCCGGGAGATTTTTGGCCTGGCACTGGCAGGATGACATTGCCAACAGAAGATCCAGGAGATACTTCAACTCTGCTCCTACCTGGCACTGGCAGGACGACATTATCAGCAGAAGATCCAGGAGGTCCTTCCACTCCGCCCCTACCTGGCACTGGCAGGATGACATCATCAACAGAAGATCTAGGAGGTCCTTCCACTCTGCCCCTACCTGGCACTGCTTCTTCGTCGAAAGCATGTTTCAATTTCTGTGAGGACTGGCAAAGCAATTCTCTTCCACAAACTGCCCCTTCCATTCTGCCTCCAGCTGGCTCTGTTGCCTTCTTAAGAGGCTGTTTCAGTTTCTGCACAGGTTGGCAAAGCACCTCTCTCCTGCCACCTTCCCCACACCGGTTCTGTGTCCAGAAAAGAAAGAGGATTAGTTTTGAGTCCGTATCCTGGGCTCTCTCACACACTCAGTAACAAAAAGGCTCATTATTTTCATAGCATTGTGACCAAAGACCCAGCCCAGTTTAGCAGGCAGCTACAAACCCTCCCTCCAACAACCTTGCCAGTTTAGCAGGGGTATGAAAACTCATGCAGAAGACTGCTATACTGGTGCTCACAGATTCAACACCACAGGGTGAAAGAGACTAGGATCCAAAGCATAAGTTCAGTGTTTGGGCTTCATCAATAGCATAATACATATGTCTAACCAAAGAGGAAATTAAGAGCTATGATCTCCAAATTGCCAAGCATTTCAAGCCTCTGATGGTCCATCCAAATACATTGTGCACAGACACAGAGAGTGAGAGAGACACATACCTGTATTGCACCCCGCATGGCAATGCCTCGTGGGGGTGACCTGCGAAAGGCTCCATTTCCTCTGTCTGCATGACTCCTTTCTGCTTCAAGTGAGTTTGGTGCATACTCTCTGTCATCATGGTCCTCTCCAGAACTGTCTGATTCTGATGAGGAATCATGAACAATTTGTTTGGAAATCCTTTGGCTGCATTGCCTCCTAGAACCTCCCTGGTTTACACTCTTCTTTTTTCCCTTCCCTTTTGGCAGCATCACACTGGAAGGTCCCGGGGACATCTTTTTATCCTGTAGTTTCAGAATCTTTATATCACAATACAGCTCAAATTCTTTCACAAAATGTCCAGACCATTACTTCATACTAGAGGTAATACAAGGATGGCAACAGCATGGCAAACAAAACCCGAACAGTAGCACAGACCATAATAGAAGTGCTCATAAATCACATTCACAACTTAGACATTGCAAAGACATTCCAAATTCTATGCCTTTATGAACGTCTATGCATTCATAAAGGCACTGGGAATGCATCAACGGGCTCTTCTTCTTCTTCTTCTGATGCAGTGATCAAGTGTATAGTATATACCATTTGCTCTTGATGCTGGAAGATGGCGTCTGCCAGCACCCGGTAGCCATCTGCCTCGATATGGTCCCATTCATTCTCATAAGTCTGCATAAGGTTTCACATCACAAAACACTCTCACCAAAAACCCTTGTAAAATCATGAAAATTGCAAAGATTTTTGTCCCTTCAAAAGACAGCCAGTAACCCGAACAATGTGGTCCTCCAAGGTCTCAATTCCAGACCTGAAAGCAAGCACCTCTAAGAAGAAGTCACCTAATCAACCGGGACTCTCAAGATACCTCAAGATCCTTTAAGGTCCCTCATGAGAAACTATGACAATAATGATCCAGGAAAGAAAAGAGAAAATAAGAATTCCGTCGAGATTCTGTTGTTGCAAATTACGTTGTAAAGAAGAAGGCAATTGAAGAGCAAAATGAGCGAACAATAGGTACTGACAATCAAAACACGAACACGAACAAACAAACGAACCTGCAGAAGCTTGCGAAGGATAGGACTAACGATTTGACGCGGGACTTGCAACTCCAGCAGCATCGTGTCCAATGCCTTGGTCATGCGCTCGCGATTGTCCTCCGCCATCTCTCTACTCTACCAGAGCAACAACCAACGAAAGACCACAACAACAAAACCAAACACAACAAAGCAACGAGAACGATGACAGAGCAGCAAACGCTCGCAGAACGCCAACGATCCGAGTTCTGAAGGAAGAGAGCGAGGAAGACAGAGTAAAAACAAGAGTTACTGAGCGAAGTTTTTTTTACTATAAACCCTTTATCTACCTAGTCTCGTTTTTTTCCCCCACAACATTAACTCGCATTAACTTGAAATTTTACTCTTTACTTTTTTACTATTTTTCCTTTACAAATTGAACCCCCCGTTCTTTTTCCCCATTTTGTGGGAAAATTAGCAAAATTAGTCTAATTTACACTAGTCTAAAAAAAAACAGAATTCTCCCAATATTTTTTTAATCGATAAAAGGACAATTTTTTTCTGGCCAAAAAATCACAGGGCTACATAAATAGCCCCCAAAAAAAAATCCAATTTTTCCTCAATTTTTTTTCGAAAAATAGGAAAAAAATTATTGGGAAATAAAAATTGAGTGTAGAGTAGTATTTTTTCTATTTTTTTTTCCATTTACGATTTATTATAAAAGTCAACCTCTTTTCTAGAATATAAAATCAGTACTCATATTATTAACTTGGCATTTCACTTTTGCTTTTTTACTTTTAACTATATTTTTTACTTTTATCCATTTAGTGAATTTGTGCGCAGACTTTGTCTGTGCTTTTATTAAAGCCGCACCTATGCCTTGTTCCTGTCAGTACTTTACCCAATGGTAGAACGCCACGTCAGAAACAAATTATGGGATCTCATTAATGATGAGACGAGGTGTCATCGGAACGTCGTTGTTGAGATAAATTATATTCTTTACCACGGAGTTAAAAATAACGAGGGTAAAAAAACCCAGTCACAAGTTTTACCCCCCCCCCCGGCCCCCAGGAACTCCCAGTGTGCCCCATCCCCAAAAAAAGGGGGAAAATAAATTACTAAAAAGCCGTTGTATTAACATCAATTTAGTCTCCAATTAGCCTAATTGGTTTCCACTTAGCCTAAATTAGTCTCAAATTAACTGTAATGATAATTATTTAGTCCTCTAGGCTAAAAGTGATTAGGGGAGCTTAAAATGTTGGCATACTTTGAGCAAGTATGTAAACATTTTACCAAGGTTTTAGTGCTTGGTCTCCACTTAGCCTAATTAGTCTTAAATTAAAAACCTGTAATGACAATTATTTAGTTGCACTAAGTGATTATTAGAGAGCTCAAAATTACATACTTGCTCCAAGTTTCATATTGATAGGTTTTAGTGCTTGGTCTCCACTTAGCCTAATTAGTCCTAAAATTAACTGTAATGATAATTATTTAGTCTCAACTAGGCTAAGTGATTAGGGAGCTAAAATGTTACATACTTGCCGGAAGTTTCAATTGATAGGTTTTTAGTGCTTGGTCTCCAATTAATTAGCCTAATTAGTCTTCAATTAAACTGTAATGATAATTATTTAGTCACACTAAGTAGAGAGATTAGAGAACTAAAATGTTACATTACTTGCTCAAAGTTGAATTGATGGGTTTTAGTGGGTTTTGGCTTTCTTTCATGATTTGATGTACCATCATTTGTTCTCACCTATTCCAATTCAACAATTGATCATGAGAATTCATTCATGATCAAGCATGAGAATTCGTGATCATCATCTACAGATCTCAAGTTTTGGAAAATCAAAAGGAGGTCATGAAAATAATCTTGTGAAAATATGAAGTTGACATGTTGAAAATCATCATAATTATTATCATAACCTACATTTTGACTTATTTCACTACTCATATCACAATATTATAATAGGTAATGGAAAAATATATAATTTCAAAATTTTAAAAACGAATTTATTTTTTGAAAAAAAAATAATTATTCATTTTGTCAATGTAAACCCTAAACCCTAAACTTACCTACCTAGTAGTCCGCAAATTCCTCACTACTCACCTACTTACATAGTAATTGGTTGCATTTGGTACCATTTTACCTACATGATACTTACCCACTTACATTTAGGTAGTTAGTTACCTCTGTAGTGTGATGGAAAATAAGAGGGTTTCAAAATTGGAACCTAAATAACCTTGGTAACTCAGTTGTGGTTCATCCACATTCATCCACAACTAAATCATAATCCAAGTTTCCAATGGATGGTGCACTAATGGGTGTGAAGTAATTTTCAAATTGGAGGATTATAAATGATTTTGAAGCACCAAAAAGCAAAGGAACAATGAAACAATTACAAAAGAATAAGGAAAATGACTATGATATTTTTACTCTTAAAATTTTTGATGAAAAAATTTTGGACCCTCTTTAGTTTCAAACCTCGTATCTTCCTCATTTTGAATCTATTTTGAGTGATATAAAAACTAATGAATGCACTAACTAAAAATTTACAAAACTTGTTTGTACTCCAAAAGCAAAGGAACAACAACCAAAGAATTTAACTTCAAAATTCAAAACCTTTTTAATAAGCCTACCAAAGAATATAAACCCCTTTACATTAAACAAATCATAACTTCTTCATTCCTTGACCAAATTGAATGTTTTTTCTGGCATTGGCAACACTAGGTGGAAGGTAGCAAAGGAATGATGTGTGAGGATTCAATTTCCTCTAAATTTTTAAGTGTATGGTGATTGGTTTGTTTACTTTAAAATTACATAATGTTGTGGTTTGTTTTCATTCGGATTTATCCCATATCATTTGTTGACAAGTTCAATTTTATAAAATATATAGGTAGGTGAATGAATAGACTACTCATGGATTACACTTTAAACATTCAAAGTGCATGAATCATATGCCACAAATTAATAATGTTTATACCAATGAAATAAATCTAGCATATTACCTATCTACTTATCTATCTATCTACCTACCTACCTACCTAACGTTAAGTTGCATATTTTAAACTAGCTTACATTTGAACAAACACCTACCCTATTTTAATTTAGCCTAGATTAGGTGGTTGTTATGATTATATTATTTGTTATTATAAAAATATTATCATTATTTATTTCCACATGTACATCATTTAGTGGACAATTTTAATCCAAATCCAATGGAATTTTTTGCCACACATGTATATCCTAGTTATTTGTCATATGTGACCACACATTTTAATCATAAAAATTAGGCACAAATAACCATCCCAAGTCGAATTGATGAAAAGTTGGTGTTAGCCACATATTGATGTGACTATCCTTTTGACTAAGTGCTACATAGTGTCTTTTGCAATTAAACTTCTACGTGATTTGTCCAAGGTGATTAGACATTGTAGCAAGTTGCATCTGTCATTTATGAATGAAAATTAGTCATAAATCCAATTGGTAATTTATTTATTTTTAATAATGTTTATAATGAAAAACTAGATCTTCATTAAAATTTCCACCAATCTCTTAATAATAAACCACAAATTTGGCTATTATGATTTGTTGTGCCTCCCCAAAAAAAATATTTATGTCCATTGTTGTGTCCAAATAATGGCTATGTGAATACACATGGTTGTCATGACTTAAAATCATGAAGTTCCCAACACCAAAACGTCCAAGAACTTATGAGATCACTAATGTTTGTTGATATACCACTCACCATGTTCAATTCCAAGATGCGGTAGATTTTTTAAAACCTTAGTTTTCCCAACATGTTTCTTCAACTTATCTAATTGAGGTGCAAGAAAAAGGTCTGATGCTTCTGCTGCTGCCAGTAGTAGTACTTATTGCAGCTCCATTTCTTATATAGTAAGAAAAACATGAAGAAGAACAAGAACAAGAACAAGAACAAGACTACTCTGGAAATCAGTAGTCTGCTGTCAACAAACTGACCACCCTCCTCATGGGTTCATGATGGCCACCCCATCTCTCACACTGCAAGGGGTGTTGCAAGAAAGAATGTTGTAGTACTTGCACTCCACCACCACCTCACCATGATATAGTTGATAAATTTCATACTCTGACCAATAAAAATTCCA
>Ga0116227_10003361_pt1 | contig 35655 bp, 33 predicted proteins | sample S1TSphgellanicum_FD_89693 | JGI IMG/M metagenome (GOLD analysis project Ga0116227, IMG submission 89693) | Host-associated microbial communities from peat moss isolated from Minnesota, USA - S1T2_Fb - Sphagnum magellanicum MG | ecosystem: Host-associated > Plants > Peat moss > Unclassified...
GCGCATCGCAGCGATGTTTTTGACCGAAGCCGCATCTGCCGCGGATGCCCCCCATGCAGAAATTTCACATAACTCATTGATATGTTAGCGGACTTATTTCGACAACTGCTAAAAAATTGCCTGCGACCGGCGAAATGGGTGCGGAATTGCGCTGCCGCGGATGGGCGCGGGCCGGGAAAAACGCCGGGATTCCGCCAGTTTTACGTGTTTTTTTCGGCTAATTTTCAATCTCAGATGGTGCTTAACCCTTTACGATTTGTTACAGGAAAAAATTGGTTGTTGCGTAACGATCAGCGACTCGCTGCCCGGCTGTTAGCCTCGGGCGGCCGGGACTCCGGCGTAAAGCGGTACGACTCCGGATTTCGTAACCGAAACTTAACCCCTGCATCCCACACTAACATTCAGAGATGATTAAAATTCTTTGGATGTTTGTGCTTGGCACCCTGTTCCTGCTTTGTTTGCCGGGCGCCGCCCCCGACGCCGAGGACCCGGCATCGCTGACCGCCATTGAAACCGCTTTCTCCGCCTGTGTCGCGGCTCTCTACGTTGCCCCGCACTACGCTCCGCTTGCCGTGCACGGGTTTCTGGCCCCGCCTTCCCAATACGACCACGCGCAGTTGACCGACCCGGAATTCGCAACCGCGGCCGAAGCCCGGCTAGTTGCCGATTTTCAAGCGGCGGAGGGTGGTTGCGAGGTGAATTTGCGGATTGACCTTATGAATGTGGACGCGACCCTGTCCGATCTTGTCAGCCAGAGACGACAGCTGACCGACGTGAACGAGCTGCTGCTGATTGACGGCAAAGAAAACTGGGGGGCGTTTTCCACCACGCGGGCGCAGATCGACATGAACATACGGCAAGCCAGCGCCGCCGCGCGCGCCGAAATGACCGGGCAGATCGCCGGGCTGGACCAACCCTAGCCAGCTTTGCGCGCGGCCTTATTGCGCGGCAGCGGCTCAGAGCGACGCGGCGACGATGGCTTCCGGAAAATCGCCCGGCGCGTCGAGCAGGGTGGTGCCGGCGATGTCGCGGAACAGCCGGGCGAGCGGCAGCGTGCCCTGGAAATGCGGCGGCACGGCCTCGCAAATGCCCATCCCGCCTTCAACCTGGATTGCGTCGGTGAGAATTTTCTGGCCGAAGCGGCCGAGGAAGGATTGCACCATTGCGGCTTCCACCGCGAATGGCGCGCCGTCATCGGCCAATTGCGCGGCATGGCGAACGCCGAGCCAGGCGAGATGCGAATCCGTGGCGATTTCGGCGAGCAGTTGCTGGATGGCTTGCAGGCTGGCGATGGGATGGCCGAACTGGATGCGATGGCGCGCCGCCGCCGCCGCATGTTTGGCCGCGGCCTTGCCGATGCCGGCGGTCTGCGCTGCTTCCCCCAGTGCCAGGGCGGCGAGCAATTCCGCCAGCATGGCCGGGCTAGTCTGCTCCGTTCCAAGCAGGCTTGCCTTATCGAGCGACACATTGGTGAACGTTACATCGGCCACGGGGCAGCCGCGCAAGCCCATGGTGGGATGGCTGGCGCCGACTGAGATGCCGGGGGTTTTGGCATTCACGATGAAGCCGGTGATGGCTGCGCCGATGGTGGCAAAGCCGACGTAAACATCCGCCACGCCGGCATTGCGGACGAATTTCTTGCTGCCATTCAGCGTGATCTTGCCGCCGGCTACGACGCCGATGAGCGCATCCTGGGCGGGGTTTTCATAAATTGCGAGGGCGCCAAGTTTTTCGCCTTGCGCGAGGCTGGCCGAATGAGCGTTTTTTTGCGGAGCGGAACCCCATTTGAAAATTGCGTAGGCGGCGAGCGCGTGATTGTTGAGGATTGAAGCGACCGCCGGGCAGGCTTGGGAGAGGGTTTGCAGCGTTTCGACATGGGCGGCGAGGCCGGCGTTTTTTTCCGTCGGTAATACGAGGAGCTGTTGCCGGGCCAGTTCGGCGATGAGGGGGCGGGGAAAATTGCCGGTGCGGTCGAGGTCGGCCGCGATCGGCTCCAGGAATTCCTCGGCAAATGCCGCGGCGCTGGTTTGGGTTTTCGTGACTGAAATACTCATTTTGCCAATGCCTTTTCTGGTGGTGCCGCGATTTTGGGGCGGGCGAGGACCGCGCGGGCGACGACCAGGCGCTGGATCTGGTTTGTGCCCTCGTAAATCTGCATGACTTTTGCATCGCGCATCAGCTTGCCGACTTCGGATGTGTAACCGGCCGAGCCCATCAGCCGCATGGCTGTGGCGGCGACGTTCACCGCCACATCCGTGCAATAGGTTTTCGCCATCGCCGATTCCTCGGAGAATTTTTCTCCGGCTTCGCGCAGCGCCATCGTGTGGTGCAAGACCTGGCGCGCGGCCTCGATTTGAATGCGCATATCGGCGAGCTTGAATTGCAGCGCCTGGCCGGGGAAGGGTTTGCCGGGGAATCTTTCGTGCATATGCGCCACGCATTCATCCAGCGCGCGCTGCGCCAGGCCGACCGCGAGGGCGCCGATGGCGGGGCGGGCGAGATCGAGCGTCTGCATCGCGATTTTCATGCCGTCTCCTTCCTTGCCCAAAAGGGCGGAGGCGGGAATTTTGACATCGTTCAGGGCGAGAAAAACGGTGTTGGAGGAGCGCAGGCCCAGCTTGTCCTCCTCTTGCCCCACTGTGAAGCCCGGCGTGCCGCGTTCCATGATGAAGGCGCTGATGCCTTTGACGCCGGCTTTTGGGTCTGTTTGCGCAAAAATAATGAAAATTTGCGCGATGCCGCCATTGGTGATCCAGCATTTGGAACCATGGATTGTGTAGCCATCGGCAGTTTTCACCGCGGTGGTTTTGCCGGCGCCGACATCGGAGCCGGCGCTGGGTTCGGTGAGGCAGAAGGCGCCGATTTTGCCGCTGAGGAGCGGGGTGAAAAATTGTTTCTTCTGCGCGTCATTGCCGGCGAGCAGGACGGATTCCATGCTCAAAATGCTGGCGGCGAGCGTAGTCGCCATGCCGCAACAGCCATAGCCCCATTCTTCCAGCACCAGCGCCTGGGTGAGTGGCGCATAATCAAGGCCGCCAAATTCCTTAGGGATTGCCATGCCGAAAATCTTGCTCGGTTGGGCCGCTTCCAGCAGAAAATCATGAAATGCGCCGGATTTGTCGTATTCGGCCGCTTTTGGGATTATCTGCGCCGCGACGAATGCTTTCGCCGATCTCTGGATCTCGATTTGGTCTTGGGTGATCAAATTCATCTCAAACCTTTCTGAAAAACTGGTGGTTTTGACGAGACAGATGAATTTTATTGAACCTGCCCGATAGCGCCGGATATTATGCAGCATCATGCCACGGCACGTTATACGAGGTAAAACAGGCTTTGACCTAATCGGCGCGCCGGTGCGTCGCGGACGTGCAAATCCAGCCCTCCTTCACAATGGAGACGTAAGCCGGATTGCTTCGTCGCCCCGCGCCTCGCAATGACGTTGTGGCGGGTGAATGGCCAGTATTGTTCTTGTTCGAGAATGAAATGCCATGCGAAACGACGCTGGGCATAGGTAGATTCCGAATCTGTGCAGGCGGCGCGGCTTCGGTTTAGGAGTTTGTCCTTAAGTGGAGAGCTGCATGTGTCTGGCGATTCCGATGCGCGTGGTGAAGCGGGACAAATTCATCGCCCGCTGCGAGGCCCGCGGCGTCAGCCGCGAGGTGAGTCTTTTTCTCCTCCCCGAAGACAGTGTGGCCGTTGGTGATTACGTGCTGGTGCATGTTGGCTACGCCATTCAGGCTCTTTCTAAACCCGAGGCGGATGCGAGCTGGGAGTTGTTTGATATCATAACGGCGGATCAGGACGGGTTGAATGCATGAGCTGGCGATTTGCCAATCTATTCTGGCGCAGGTTGTAGCGATTGCCGAAACCCATGGCGGCCGGGTGAAGCGGATAAACCTGAGCATTGGCCCGCTGGCCGGCGTTGAGCCGCATTTGCTGCGCGCCGCCTTCCCGCTGGTCGCTGCCGGTACAGCTTGCGCGGGCGCGCGGCTTGCTATCGATACACCGCCTGTGCGCGTGCAATGCAATTTATGTGGTGTCGCCTCGCAGGTTCGCCCGAACCGGCTGCTGTGTCGCGTGTGCGGCGCGTGGCGCGTGACCGTGCTGGAGGGAGAGAAAATGCGCATCGACTCAGTGGACCTAGTGGAGATGGAGAATGTGTAACGTCTGCGGTTGCGCGACTGCTGGCGATGTTCACGTTGCGGGCGCCATGTTGAACACGGGGTCCGGCCGGCAGGTGGAGGTGTTGCAGGCGATGCTGCATGACAACGACCGGCAGGCGGCGCATAACCGCGCGCATTTCGCGGCGGCCGGGGTGCTGGTGGTGAACCTGATGTCATCGCCGGGGGCCGGAAAAACCAGCCTGCTGGAAGCGACGATTCGCGCCCTGCATGGCCGGGTGAGAATCGCGGTGATCGAGGGCGATCTGGAAACCGAGAACGACGCGCGGCGGATTCGCAGCACCGGGGCGCAGGCGGTGCAGATCACCACCGGCAGCGCGTGCCATTTGGATGCGGGCATGGTGCATGGCGCCTTGCACAGGCTGGATTTGCAGGAGGTTGATATTCTATTTATCGAAAATGTCGGGAATCTCGTTTGCCCCGCCAGCTTCGATCTTGGTCAGCACAAGAACGTGGTTTTGCTTTCAGTGACCGAGGGCGATGACAAGCCGGAGAAATACCCGGTGATGTTTCGCGCCGCGGATCTGCTGGCGATTACCAAAACCGACCTATTGGACGCGGTCGGTGATTTCGAAACGCGGCGTGCGCTCCGGCATTTCCGGCAACTCGCCAACCCCGCGCGGATGCTAAGAATTTCCGCGCGCAATGGCGCGGGGATGGATGAATGGGTTGGCTGGCTGCTGGGCGAACGCGAAGCTTGCCGGCGGGCCATGGCGAGTCTCGCAGGTGACTGAGGCCGCTGTCTGGCTTGACCGCATCAGGTCGCTGCCATTGCCGGCGAGGGTTAGGATTCTCAATGTTTGCGGCGGGCATGAGCGCAGCATCGCCCATGCCGGTTTGCGCGATGTGCTGCCGCCGGAAATCACGCTGATTCCGGGGCCTGGCTGCCCGGTGTGTGTGTGCCCGGAAGGCGATATTCTGGCCGCCATCCGGCTTTCGCAGGATTCCGGAAATATTCTGGTGGCCTTTGGAGACATGCTGCGGGTGCCGGCGAATGTTAGAAAAGGCGAGCTGCGCAGCCTGGCCGAGGCAAGGCGCGCTGGTGCTGACGTGCGCGCCATTGCGACACCGTTGGAGGCGGCAAAAATCGCGCGCAACAATCCGGCCAAAAACGTGATTTTTTTTGCAGCTGGTTTCGAGACCACCGCCGCACCTGTGGCTGCCATGCTGGCGGAAGGGATTCCCGATAATCTTTTTCTCCTCCTCTCACTGCGGCGGACCTGGCCAGCGGTGGCGATGCTGCTGGACTCCGAGGAAGCTGGGTTCGAGGGGCTGATCGCGCCCGGTCATGTCGCTTCCGTGATGGGTGCCGAGGAATGGCGGTTCGTTGTCAGCCGCCACAACATGCCGCTGGCGGTTGCCGGGTTTACGCCTGCGTCGCTGCTGGCGGCGCTGCATGGGGTGCTGGTGCAGATTCTGAACAACCTGCCAAAGCTGGAAAACGCTTACCCCGCCTTCGTCCGGCCGGAGGGCAATTTGCGCGCCCAAAGCTGCATGGCGGAACAATTTGCCGGTTTTGATGCGGATTGGAGGGGAATCGGTACGATTCCGAACTCGGGGTTTCGTCTCCGGCCGCACTTGGCTGCGCATGACGTTGCGAAAGAATTCGCTGAAATTATTGCTGGCACGGCGGGGCGGGGCGAAAAAATGCCGCCGGGGTGCGACTGCGCGCGAGTGGTGATGGGGCGCATCTCGCCAACGGAATGCCGGCTGTACGGCAAGGCCTGCACGCCGCGCACGCCGATTGGCCCGTGCATGGTTTCCGATGAGGGCGCATGCCGCATTTGGTGGGCGGCCGGGCAGCGGCACGCGGCGTGATCACTCTGGCGCACGGCAATGGCGGGCGCTATATGCGCGAGCTTATCCGCGACATATTTGCAAAACATTTTGGTTCTGACAGTTCGGTGGATGCCGCTGCGCTGCCGCGTTTTGCGGGCGAGGCGGTGTTCACGACTGACGGGTTCATTGTTGATCCGCTGGAATTTCCGGGCGGCGATATCGGCACGCTGGCGGTGCATGGCACGGTGAATGACCTGGCTGTCAGCGGGGCGACGCCACGGTTTCTCGCCATTACCTGTTTGATCGAGGAAGGGTTTGAGATTGCCCGGCTCGAGCGCATCGCCAAGAGCCTTGGCCGCGCTGCGCGGGATTGCGGGGTCGCGATTGTTGCGGGGGATACCAAAGTGCTGCCGCGCGGCCAGGGCGGCGGGCTGTATCTTTCGGTTGCCGGGATTGGGACCAAAAATCCGGGCGCGCCGCCGGGGTTTGCCAGCATCCGGCCTGGCGATGTGATTCTGGTCAACGGCACGTTGGGAGACCATGGCACGGCGATTCTGCTGGCGCGGCATGAGTTTGGGCTGGATGGCGATTTGATTTCCGATTGCGCGAGCGTGGCGCCATTTACCAGCACCGCCGAGGCGTTTGCGGGGCTGCGCTTCATGCGCGACCCGACGCGCGGCGGCATGGCGTCCGTGGCCAATGAAATAAGCCTTGGCGTAGAATGCCGCGTGACGCTGGAGGAGACGGCATTGCCGTTGCACGAGCAGGTTCGGAGCATCTGCGACATTCTTGGCTATGACCCGCTGTATCTGGCCTGCGAGGGCCGGGTTGTGGCGGTTATTGCATCGGGTCAAGCGGCGGGTTTGCTGGGCGCGTGGCGCGCCTTGCCGGGCGGCGAACGCGCCGCGATTGTGGGACAGGTTGAAGCCGGCCGCGCGCGCGTGGTGCTGCGCACGGCACTTGGCGGGGAGCGGATTTTGGACGAGTTGGAGGATGATCCGCTGCCACGGATATGCTAGACTAGGTAGATTCCGAACCTGCCCAAGCGCGCGCCGCCAAGCCTAAATTTCGGCATGGACGACGTACTGGTGCTTGGGCTGGGTAACATTTTGCTGGCGGATGACGGTGTTGGCGTGCATGTTGTTCGCCGCCTGACGGCGGACGCGGCCACGCCGCCCTGGGTGCGCGCGGTGGACGGCGGCACCGCGGGATTCCGGTTGACCAGCATTCTGGCCGATGCCGGCGACGTGCTGATTATCGACGCCGCCGATTTTTCCGCGGCACCTGGCGCCATTCGTTTGCTGGATGCGGACGTGCTGGCGGAGCATGTCGCGCGGGCCAGAAAAACCAGTGCGCATGAGGCGGGTTTGGCCGATATTCTCGGCTTGATGCGCATGGAAGATTTTTCGTTTCGCCATCTGGCCGTGCTGGCGATTCAGCCGCGGATGATCGATTGGGGCGAGACATTGTCTGACGAAGTCGCGAAAGCGGTTGGCGTCGCCTGCGCCCTGGTGAAACAGACCGTTATTGAATGGCGGCGCGCCGCGTGAAAAATTTCGATGTTTTCTCCGTTGACGGCCTGGTGGACGCGCTGCTGATGGAAGTGGCGGCGCTGCTGGAAAATTTTCTTGCGCATAAGCGGCCCGGCATCATCGACCTGCTCGGCCTGCCGCTTTCCGCCGCATGTCTGGCAGCACTTGAGGAGCGCCTGGGCGAAGGCGAGATTGCCGTTTTGCTGCGCGTTTCGGGTGAGAGCCATATTCGGGAGACCAGGTTTCCAGGCGTGTGGTGGACGCGGCATTTGGATGAAACCGGCCGCGTTGTTGCGCTGCTGATTGAAGTGGCGGATGTGCCGGAGATTTTGCGGGCTGACCCGGTGGACATGCAACACAGTCTCCGGCGCCTGGGTGAGGCGACGAATTTTAGCCTGGCCCGCCCAGCACGGTGACCGCGGGAGACGAAAACCTTGGCGAGATGCTGGCGCGGCGCGGTTTTGGACGGCGGGGCTTGCTGAAATTTGCCTTCGCCATGACCGCGAGCCTGGCTTTGCCGCCAGCATTGGCGGCGGCGATGGCGGAAAACCTGGCCGCGGCAAAGCGCCAATCCGTCATCTGGCTATCGTTCCAGGAATGCACCGGCTGCCTGGAAACGCTGCTGCGCACCGATAGCCCGACGATTGCGGGGCTGATTTTTGATTTTATCTCTCTCGACTATCAGGAGGCGCTTATGGCCGCGTCCGGTAGTGCCGCGGAGCTAACACTGCGTCAGGCCGTTGCGGCGAACAAGGGCAAATTTTTGCTTGCTATCGATGGCTCGGTGCCGGTGGCCGATGGCGGGGTGTATTCGCTGACCGGCGGCAAATCAAATGTTAGTATGTTAGAAGAAATTGCGCCTGATGCCGCGGCGATTCTTGCCATCGGCACCTGTGCCGCCTATGGCGGCATTCCGAAAGCCTACCCGAACCCGACCGGCGCCGTGGGCGTGGAGGATGTGATTACGGACAAGCCGATTGTGAACATACCAGGCTGCCCGCCCATTCCGGAAGTTTTGAGCGGGGTGCTGGTGTATTTCGTCAGCTTTGGACGGCTGCCGGATCTGGATGAGCGCAAACGCCCGCTGGCGTATTTTGGAACGACGATTCATGACCAGTGTTATCGGCGGCCGTATTATGACCAGGGCAAATTCGCGAAATCATTCGATGATGAAGGTGCCAGGCAAGGCTGGTGCCTGTTTGAACTGGGCTGCAAAGGCCCGACCACGCATAACGCCTGCGCCAGCCTGAAATGGAATGACGGGACCAGCTTTCCGATTGAATCCGGCCATGGCTGCCTGGGCTGTTCCGAGCCGGATTTCTGGGACCAGGAGGGCGGGTTTTACACCTCGCTTGCCGGCGGCGCCGGCCCGGGCTGGCGGGAGTCCGGCATTGCCGCGGCGGTGGGCATTGCCGGCGGCGCGGCAGCTGCATTCGCCGCGCGGCGCAAGACACCGGAGGCACAAGAATGACCCTGCTTGCATTCGCGCGCGGCCCGGCCATGCAGGTTGCGACGCTTGTCTTGATCGTGGGCATGTTCTGGCGCCTCTCCGGTATTCTTCTCCTCCGCCGCCGTGTTGCACATGCCGCGGCCCGCAACCCGTTTGCCGTGCGCCTGCTTGGCGGCGCGGTCACCATTGTCACCCGCACAATTCCGCGCCGAACTTTTTGGCCACGCGTCGGCGCCGGCGTGGCGCTGAGCTATGTGTTTCATATCGGGCTGTTCATTGTGCTGTTTGGCGGTGCGCCGCATATTCTTGTCATATACGAGCTTTTTGGCGTCTCCTGGCCCGATCTTCCCAAAGGGGTGGTGGTTGTCGCCAGCGGTATTACGCTCGCCGCGCTTATTTTGCTGCTGGTCCGGCGTGTTACGCACCCCGTGTTAAAAATGCTTTCCACGCCGGATGACTATATTTCCTGGGTGATCGTTTTTTTGCCTGTCGCCACGGGCATTCTGCTCTCCGGCGAAACAATTGCCGGCTATGGCACGCTGCTGGCGTTGCACATCCTCTCTATCGAGGCGCTGATGATTTGGCTGCCTTTTGGCAAGTTGATGCATGTGACGTTGGTCTTCGCCGGCCGCTTCATGCTGGGGCACAATTTTTCGCGCAAAGGTGCGGCAACATGACTGATGTTGTAAAAGCCATGCGCGGCTTCATCGCGGATATCGGCCCCAATGTGGCGCTTTCCCTGGAATCCTGCGTGCATTGCGGCCAATGCGCGGAAGCCTGCCAGTTTTACGTGCAGACGGGCGATCCGCGCTACACGCCGATTCATAAGGTTGAGCTTTTTAAGCAAACATATCATCGCGAAATGGGGCCGTTTTCCTTCGCCTATAAATTTTTTGGGTTTGCTCCTGCCCTGACCGCCGAGACTCTGACAAATTGGCAAGACCTTGTCTATGATTCTTGCAACATGTGCGGGCGATGTTCTTTGATCTGCCCGATGGGAATCGACATTGCCGATCTGGTCGAGCAAACCCGCCACGGCATGTATGAAGCCGGCCTGGCGCCAGCGGATTTTTTGGGCGCCATTGCGGAGAAGGAACACGGGACCGGCAGCCCGTTCGGCCTCACCTCCGAAAAATTCCGTGATCTGCTGCATGAAATCGGTACTGCCCATAACGTTGTGATGCATGTCGACGAGCCGGCGGCCGAGATTGTGCCGACGGTCTCTTCGATTGACGTGAAAACCTATCCAGGGTCGATGGCGGCGATTGCAAAAATTCTGAATCATATCGGTTTGAGTTGGAGCTTCCGCACCGACGGTTTTGATGCCGACAACGTCTCGCTTACCGCGGGCGACCGCGCCGGCCAATCCGCGATCACCGAAAGTATCGTCAAAGCCGCCATCTCCTGCGGCGCTAAGATTTTAGTGATGCCGGAATGCGGCCATTCCTTTACCGAAATGCGCTGGGAGGCGGCAAACGCGTATGGCAAGGATCTGCCGTTCCGCGTGCTGCAAATTACCGAGCTGGTTGCCGAAAATATTGAATCCGGAAAAATCCGCGTTAACAAGGCGCCGCATGCCGCCACATATCATGATGCCTGCCAGCTTTCCCGCCGCGGTGGCGCCACCGAGGCGCCGCGCATCATCCTCCACGCGCTCGGTGTCGATCTGCACGAGTTGGAAGACGCGGGCGATGCCAACTGGTGTTGCGGCGGCGGCGGCGGCGTGGCGCTGATCAAACGGGCGCAGCCGCTGCGCGACGCGGCTTTCGCGATTAAGAAAAAACAGATCGAGGCGACTGCCACGCCGATTGTCTACACCAGCTGCTCCGGGTGCCGGCAGACGCTGGACCACGGCGGCAAGGCGGCCAGCTGGACGACCACAGTCGGCAGCCTGATGGAACTCGTCGCGGATAATCTCGCATCATGAGCCAACGTATCGTCGTCGATCCGATCACCCGCATCGAAGGCCATCTGCGGATCGAGGTGGACATCGACGCGCAAGGCAATGTGGTGAACGCGCTTAGTGCCGGTACGCAGGTGCGGGGGATTGAAATTATTCTCCGCGGCCGTGACCCGCGCGATGCCTGGGCTTTTGCACAGCGTATCTGTGGCGTGTGCACCTTGGTCCATGGCCTGGCTTCCGTCCGCGCCGTGGAAGACGCGCTAAAGATCCAGGTGCCGGAAAATGCCGAGCTGATCCGCGACTTGATGGCCGCCTCGCAATTGCTGCAGGACCACGTCATCCATTTTTACCACTTGCAGGCTTTGGACTGGGTGAACCCGATTAGCGCGCTCGCCGCTGATCCGCAAAAAACCGCTGCTGCGGCGCAGAGTTTGGGTTATGCCGAATGCTCGCCCGCGTATTTCGACGCGGCACGGACGCGGCTGCAAACGCTCGTCAATTCCGGCCAGCTCGGGATTTTTGCGAATGGTTATTGGGACCACCCTGGCTATGTGTTGCCGCCGGAAACTAACCTTATTGCGATCGCGCATTATCTGGATGCCCTCGCCTGGCAGCGCGAAATCGGGCAGATTATGACGATTTTTGGCGGCAAGAACCCGCACCCGAATGTCGCCGTCGGCGGCGCGCCCTGTGCGATTACCGCGAGCGGCACTTTGCCTGGCGGGGCTGATGCCACCGCCGTCAACCTTACGAATCTGCTCCGCGTCCGCCAGCTAATCGACTCTGCGCAAAAATTCGTTGATGAAATCTACCTGCCCGACCTCATCACAATCGGCAGCGCCTACCCTGACTGGTTTGCCCGCGGTGAGAATGTACGCAATTTCATTACTTATGGCGATTTTGACGGGATTAACGCCGGCAACGGCTTTGGCGTCCCGCGCGGGGTGGTGCTGGACCGTGATCTGACAAAAATTTATCCAGTTGACCTGACGGACCCTGACCAGGTGCAGGAATATGTTGCGCATTCCTGGTACAACTATGCGCAGGACAACGAGGCGGCACTTCACCCTTATGATGGTGAAACCACCCTTGCCTATACCGGGCCGCCGCCGCCGTTTCAGCAATTGGACGGTACAAAAACCTATTCCTGGGTCAAATCCCCACGCTGGCGGGGCAAGCCGATGGAGATGGGGCCGTTGGCACGCATTGTGCTGCTGCACGCCAGCGGCAACGCGGCCGCCATCGCGCTTACGGCTGCGACTTTGCAAAAGCTTAACCTGCCGTTTGAAGCGCTGTACTCCACCCTTGGCCGCATCGTTGCCCGCGGCATTGAAAGCAAGCTGATGGTGGACCGGATGGCCGTCTGGCACGACCGGTTGATGGCCAATATCGAAGACGGCAACGTTTCAACGTTTAACGATGAAAAATGGGAACCGGCAAGCTGGCCGTCGCATGCCCGCGGCGTTGGCACGATCGAAGGCCCGCGCGGCGCGCTTGGCCATTGGATTATCATCGACAACGGCAAGATCACCAACTATCAGGCGGTGGTGCCAACCACCTGGAACGCCGGGCCGATGGACGCCGCCGGTCAGCACGGCCCGTATGAAGCAGCACTTATGACCGGCCACCACCTCGCCATACCGGACCAGCCGCTGGAAGTGCTGCGTACAATTCACAGTTTTGACCCCTGTATGGCCTGCGCCGCGCATGTTTTTGGCCCGGCGCGGGAGGATATCGTCTCAGTCAAAATCCGGTGAGACTGCGCCCTATATCATCAGAAAGCCCTTGCTGGTTGACAGTTTTTCGATCTCGCGCATGAGCTGGTGATCTGGAACGGCTACGAGAATGGCGGCGCCGAATTTCAATGCTGTCGCGTAGGCGCCATAGGACTTTGCGAGTTCAAAAACATATTCGAATTCGAGAAGCGTTTGATAGTGCTCCGGGTCCGCCGTGCGCACCAGGCCGTAGAGCTCGGTTGCGTAGCCAGCCTGATGCAGCGCGTGCACGGCACCTTCCGATAGTTTTGCATCTCCGACAGAGATTAACTGCAGCAGTTTTAGGACAGCCTGATTCGATAGACCGCGCTCGCCAAGCTCGGCTGTGATCGCGGCATACCATACCAGATTGCCGGGGTTGCGTTCGGCAATTTGCGATAAAGTCTTTAACTTAACCTTGGCGTTCTTGAAATCATTCAGCTTCCACAAAGCCTTCGCTTCCATCACCAGAAAGGGAAAAGCCTCCCCGTCTTCGCTGATAACCTCCCGCGCTTCAGCGATACAGCCCGCAAAATCATCTACGGAAAATAGCAGGCTCACAAGTTCCCATTTGTTGGCGGGAAATTTCTCCGCTATCAGCATATAATCGTCGACCAGGGCCCGGGCCTGTTCTTTTCGGCCGGACTTCACCAGGAGCGCCGCCAAAATCACGAACGGCCTGTATGAGCAAAAATTGCCGCTCTTGATCAGGCTGCGCGTTATAACTTCGAGCCGTGCATCCAAATTCTGTTGCGTGCAAAGATTCAGAATCTCTTCCCAATCAGCCTCGTTGCGGAATTGATCGGATTCAAGGCATTCAGATTCCGCTATCGCATTCAACGTATCATGCTCGCTAAGTGCCAGGCTAAAAGCGGCTATGACTTCGGTAACAGATCGCACTGCAAGACCTTCGACTCACAAAACCGTTGTAGGAACCGCGTGGTGCTTTGGCTGGCGATTAAGAAAGCTGGATCGCGTGATGACAAGACGCAAATCATCCGAGGAAGCGCTGGTTCGGGGAGCGAGATGCAGCAGCGCGCCGGCCAGGGGTGCCGGGATTTGGAATCGAGCAGCGCGTTCGAAGCTGTCTTGGCTTTCATCCGCTGCTGGATTTTTGACGAAAATCAGCATTTCAGCTCTGGCCCCCATAGCCGCATGTCTTCGCGCGCCGGCGGGAGCCTCGCCATGATTCGCGAAATATCGCAGATTGGGAAAGATACTGGGTAGCAAAGCAGTCCTTGGGTCGGCGCCGGAATCGAGAACCAACAACTCAGCGTTCGCAAAATGCAAGTCGGGTGACGCCGCGGAGATCGCGCGCATCGTTTCCGAGGCATCCTCGCCAGCATCTAGAACCACTGAAAATTGCGGCGCGGCAGTGAATGGCAGGGCGGTGGTTGCATGACCGTTCAACAGGCTTGCACGAGCTGAAGACGCCGTTCTGAAAGCCATGTTGCCTCGTTTTGAAGGGCGTTCAAGATATCGCCCCAAATAACCGAGCCTGGCAGCGAACTTCAGCGCCGGCCCTCGGGCTTTGGCTTGGCCCAATTCGCGGGACTGCGAGATGGTCCTGCATAGAGAAGCCAGATTCGCAATCCGGTCTGGAAGACCTTCGGGAAGACCTCGTTCGCCTCGTGTTTCGCGCCAGAAAATTTCACCCGATGCCCGGTCACGAAGCGATAGCACACAGCCGGGGTCGGCTAAGGTTAGAGAATTTGTGAGCGCAACGGCAAAACCGTGGTACCCGTCGCCGATATTGCGTTCCCGCAGATCGTCCCGGAAGCGTGACGCGACGATCGCCGAAGCCACGCGGTCATTGATCATGATTTCAACAACCCGGCGTTCACCAGGCCTCGCGGCGCACCAGCACCAGCCGTGTAAAAGTCCGTCCGTGTCCAGACTGGCTTCGCCGCTGACCACGATCAGGCTGTCACTATGTTTTGCCGTGAGTTCAGGAGATTGCGATTGACTGGAAGCAAAATCCAATTTCGCGCTGATCATCGGCACCCGTGACGTCGGACGGACGCATGCTGCCAGGCATATGCCAGACGCACTTTCCGTAGGCACCGCCATCCCGGGCAAGCCAGTATTCCGGTTCGATTTCCGCGGCGAGGAACGTCTTGTCCATCGCATTAAGGCGCCAGAAACCAACCCGGTAGCCGTTGAAGTACAAGGTAATGTCTTGAGATTTCAGGTCTTCGGCGACGAATGGCAGTCCTTCGACCTTGAGAATGACCTGTTCGGTTGGTATGGATTGCATCGTGACGACAAACGAAGCTTCAGCGCCATCGTTCCAGACGTGGTTTTCTTCCGGAGCGGCGTAACCGGTTAGAGGCATATATTTGCTGAGGTCACCGAGGCCGAATGTCCTGGTTACGCCAATTTCAAATACCCCACGCTCACTGGTTCGTTCCCATTCCATGACGTTCCGCTGCGACATACCAAACCTCCTAAGAAAACCAAATCACAAGAGGATCCGGATAATGACGATTATTAATACTCAACGTTGTTTTGCGGTGCAACAAAAAATTCGCATTTAACCGGGGTTTTTGAGAATATGTCAGGGAATTAACCAAGTCTTTAGTTGCATCACGAGGTTTCGTGCGCCCTTATTGGCTTTTGTTGAAATTGAAGGTTGCAGTCTTCTGAGATGACACACTCGACTCGTTTCTTGGACGCCGGAGGGCCGCGTGCCGGGCTTGGCAATGGGGTAGGTAAATACTCATCGCGCGCCGATGCCGATCAGGTCGCCGCCATCGCGCTTGTCGATCGCCTTTTGGAGGTTGAGACGAGGGTTCAGCAACTGGCGGTCGCGAATTTTAAGCTACGGCGGGAAGCCAAAGCGGCGGGGGCAAATGTCTCAACAGCCGGCGCTTTCTTCGATGTTCCCAAGACGATTTTTGAGTGGAAACTTGCCGAGAATGAAGCATTGTCCGCGGATGATCTAGGGCTTTACGACGTGCGTTGCGACGACGATGCGGTGATGGCGGGCCGGGCGGGGCAGGTCTTCATGGACGAATTTGGCTTGCTCGGCGAGGCGCCGGATTACCACGGGGCGATCCGTGCGATCAACGCTATCAAAACTGGTCTTGGCGCCGTTGATCGGCTGCCCGATGTTTCGATTGTCATCCCGATCTATGGTCAACTGTCCTACACGCTGAACTGCATCCATAGTCTCAGGCTGCATAAATCTCGTTTCACAGCCGAGATCATCATCGTGGATGATGCGTCGCCCGATGAGAGCGCTGAATATCTGCCAAATGTCACTTGCATTCGCTACCACAGGCAGAAAAAAAATGGCGGCTTTATTGAAAGCTGTAATGCCGGGGGCCGGATTTCAAATGGCCGGTTCATCATTATGCTGAACAACGATACGCGCGTTGTTTCCGGCTGGCTTGACGAGATGATCGGCAGCTTTGAACTCTGGCCGAACGCGGGGCTGGTCGGGTCGAAGCTGCATTATTCGGATGGCACGCTGCAGGAAGCGGGTGGCATTATCTGGCGCGATGGTTCGGCGTGGAATTACGGCCGCAACGATGACCCGAACCGGCCGCAATATTCCTACGCGCGGCAGGTGGATTATATTTCAGGCTGCTCGATTGCGCTGCCGGCTGCACTCTGGCGGGAGCTTGACGGTTTTGATACCCATTATCATCCGGCCTATTGCGAGGATGCGGACCTGGCCCTGCGCGTAAAAGCGGCGGGGCGCGAGGTGTGGATGCAGCCTTTGTCGCGAATTGTGCATTACGAGGGCAAAACTTCTGGCACCGATACGGCGAGCGGCGCCAAGGCCTATCAGGTGATCAATACCAAAAAAATGTTTGTGCGGTGGCGGGAGGCACTTGCCGTGCATCGGCGCAACGCGGAGGCGCCGTTTTTGGAGCGAGAGCGCGGCGTGCGGAAGCGCTTTCTCGTGGTGGATGTCACAGCACCTACACCGGACCAGGACGCCGGTTCTGTGCAAACCTTCATGGCGCTGCAGTCGTGCCAAGGGCTGGGCTATAAGGCGCATTTCGTGCCGGAGGATAACTGGCTGTTTCAGCCAAAATATATTTCTGCGCTGCAGCGGCTTGGCGTGGATTGCGCCTATGCGCCTTACGAGCTTGGGTTCGAATCCTATATGCGCCGCTACGGCTGGCAGTTTGATGTGATTATGGTTTACCGGGCGGGCGTGATGGAAAAGGTTCTGCCGGTGGCGCGCAGCCTGGCGCCGCAGTCGGTGCTGCTGTTTCACGTTGCGGATCTGCATTATCTGCGGCTTGAACGGACCGCGGCGCTGACCGGCGATGAGGACGTTCTGGCGGCTGCCGCGTTGATGAAGGAACGCGAATTCGCGCTTGTTGCCGCGGTTGACTGCACAATTACCCATTCGAGTGCAGAGCAGGAGATTCTCGCGCAGGAAGCTCCGGGATGCCCGGTTGTTCTGTGGCCCTTGATGGCCGAATACTACGGAACCAGCGCGCCATTCCAGGAGCGGCGCGATTTATGCTTTCTCGGCGGCTACCGGCACACGCCGAACATCGATGCGGTCATCTATTTTGTTAGGGAGGTGCTGCCACTGATCAAAGCGGAGATTCCGGATATCCGGTTTGTGATTGCTGGGGCGCACGCGCCGGATGAGGTGCGCGCACTCGCCTCGGATGATGTCATCGTGGCGGGAATGATCGGCGACCTGCGTGACTTGTTCGACCCATGCCGGGTTTTTGTCTGCCCCTTGCGCGTTGGGGCCGGCGCCAAGGGCAAGGTTGTTTCCGCCTTGTCGTATGGCATTCCAGTCGTTTCGACATCGGTTGGCGTGGAAGGGGCCGGGCTGACCGATGGGGAGACCGTGCTGGTTGCGGATACGCCGGCGGATTTCGCCGCCGCTACGGTGCGGCTGTACCGCGATCAGCATCTGTGGGGCCGGCTATCGCAGGCCGGGCAGAATCTTGTGCGCGACACGCTCTCCCACGGCAGGGGCGGAGAGATCCTCTCGCACGCTATAGAAATTGCCTTCGCCAGCAAGCTTGGGCTGCCGGCACCGGTTGCGCAGGCTGCATGAATAATTCGGAGTCGTAAGCGATTTTGCCGGACAACAACAGCCCCAGCCTGGATGCGCCCATCTCCACCACCGGTTGGCCCGGAATGGAGCCGATCGGCGGCCGGACGGTCCGTGGTGTGCTGGACATGATTTCCGGACGGACTGTCGACGGCTGGGCGGCTGACACCCTCATGCCGGATCAACCCGTCACGATTGAGATTTTCGCGGATGATCGACTACTCGGCACGACCGAGGCCGTTATGTTTCGCGCCGACCTGGCGCAGGCTGGGCTGGGCACCGGCCACCACCATTTCAGTTTTTTGCTGCCGCCAGAGCTTTTCGACGGCAATGACCATCTGATCAGCGCACGCGTTCAGGGGACCAACCAGAACCTGGAAAACAGCCCGACGCGACTGGCGCTTGCGCTGCCGGCCACGGCAGGGGTGATGGCTGAAGGCCTCGACGGTATGCTGGACGCCGTTACGGAGGATGGCTGGGTGCAGGGCTGGGCCTGGTACCCCGGCGCGCCGGAGCGGCGGGCCGAGATTGAAATTCTTTTGGACGGCGTGGTTGCGGGGAGCACCTTGGCGGCATCGCACCGCCCCGACCTTGCCGCCGCGGGCATGGCCGATGGCAATTACGGATTCTCATTCGCTCTGCCTTTCGCAACGATCGCGCAGGCGCGGGAGGCACTGATTTCGGTACGGGAGCGGGAGTCCGGCCAGGGGTTTGCCACGCCACGACTGTTCCGCCGGCGCGTTGTTACGGATGCAATGGAAAAAATAACCGCGCTTGAAGACGATGTGCGGTTGTTGCGCGGCTCGCTGGAACAGGCCCGGGTCCAACAAATGGCCGACGAGCGCGGGTCGGCCGAATTGTTTCGCGCTGTTGGAGATTTTTTCGTTCAGCTTGCCGAGGCCGCGGAAGCCGGCCGGCCCCCCGGACCGATGCGCACGCTGCGAGGGGCGATCGAGGACGTGACATCTCAGTTCGCGCCGCTGGAGTTTGAGTACCCAGCTGAGCCTGCCTTGAGTTTATGTGTTGAAGCTCGTGGATCCGTGGCCATGATCTATGAGACATTGCGGGCCCTGCGCGGCATCGCGGTTGGCCACGCTACGGAAGTTGTTCTGTTCGACACAGGCGGCTGCGAGGATGCGCCGCTGTTGCCGTTGGTTGCGCGCAATCTGCGATACTTGCATATTGATAACAAAATGGCGCAGCCAGCCGCGCGCAATCAGGTCGCGGCGTTTGCACGTGGCGGTATTCTGGTTTTTCTAACGGCGGATGCGACGCCGGTTACATCGTCGATAGACCATGTACTGTCGGCATTTTCCTCCGATGAGGCGCTGGCCATGCTGGGTGCAAAAATACTGCGCGGTGATGGCGTTTTGGAACATGCCGGCAGTCTGCGACGTTCCGGTGGAAAACTGGTCCTTGGTCTGGGGAAGGACCCGTCCGACAATGCGTTTGCCGAGCGGAGACCGATAGATGGCGTGGCGCCGGACGCGTTTGCCGTGCGGGCCGGCACCTGGCGCGAGATTGGCGGGCTCGACGAAAGTATTGATGATCTTGCGCAGGCGTTGGACGCGTTTTGCGAACAGGTTGCGGCGAAGGGCGGCGGCATTTTATACGAGCCTGATTTCAGCTTTGTGCTGAACGAAATTTAATTTCCGCGCATTGCGCCGCTAACAGCGAACCGGCCAGTGCATGGCCAAGCAGGCCAGGATGAACACCGTTGGGATTGGCGTAGATTTCGTTGGTAATGGTGCGAGACAAATCCGCGCCAAAGTCCTGCAGGATGACGGCTGCGTCCGCTGGGAAAGCCGCGCGGTAAGCCGTAACTCCGGCTTTCAACGTCTCAACATAGGCGAGGCCGTTTGGGAAGATGGCGGTGTTTTGCAAGCCGAAGGGAATGACAATGCAGATCAGCGCGGCGGGTGCGGCGGACCGAAGTGCTGCAAGCGCATGGGTCACGCTTGCCTGAACATCGGCATGGTTGCAGCCGCTGATGGCATCGTTTGTCATGTAGTTGATCAGGATCATGGCCGGGGCGGAATCCAGTTCGCCGTAGGCGCTCATGAGGCCGTTGGCGTCCAGCATGGAAACGCCTTCATCTATTTTGTTCCAGCGACTTGCCGCATCGTTGTAAATGCCGCCGGTGACCGCGTAATAGGCCGGGACGTCGCTATCACCATCGCCGGGGCGCAACCAGCCGGAAAAGCCGCAGGCGGAGACCGCCGTATCCAAACCAAGCTGGTCGAAGGCGCATTCAAGATAAAACGCGTAGCTGCGCAGGTAATTATCGGCGCCGTCTTCTGCCTGTATGCCCTCGGTAATCGAATCGCCAACCAGGAGCACCCAGGGACGATTCGGCGGCGCTACGCCGGCCGAGGAATCTTTGTCGATGCGCAGGCCGAAGATGCGGATGACATTAACGCCGTCATTCCACCGTGAATACTGGCCCGAATTCTGTAGATATAGTTTGGCAGTGTTCAGGGCGCCAGGTATGATGCCGGAAATGGCGATGTCGCCGCTGGCTGGGATGCCTTCCACCGGAATGCCGTTGAGAAAATATGAAATCTGGCTGCTGGCGGCGGGTGCAAGCAAAAGCGTGGCGGTGGGATTTTCTAGTGCGGCGTGCCAGGTGAAGGAGCACCAGGCGCCATTATTCCAGCTTTGCCGGTAGAGGCTGCCGCCGCGGCCGGCATCACCTTTCCAGTTGCCCGGAGAAAACCTGGCGGCCGGAGAGTCGACGAGCAACAGTTTGGAATTCGTGTCATCGGCCGTCATGAGTTTGACCCCGTTATTGCTAACTGAATTTAATCTCCGAAATCTTCGCTCGCCAGCTATAAGATGCGCTGTAACATGCCGGCCATCGGCAACAAAGGATTTTTGGATGCCGTCGACATTGACGTTTGTGGGTGACAGTCACATCCAGTATTTCAGCGAGGCCGCGCGCAAGGGTTGCTTCCTGCCGCGCCGGAGCCTGTTCTGCGAAGTGGGCGGCGCCACCGCGGTGGGGATGACCAACCCGATGACCTTGACTAACGCCGTGAACAAATACCGCGAGATGCTGGCATGTCTGCAACACCCGTCGATTGTTGTGGTGCAGCTGGGCGAGGTGGATTGCGGTTTCGTAATCTGGTACCGGGCGGAGAAATACGGCGAAACGATACAGACCCAGATGGCCAAATCAATCGCCTCATACCGGCAGTTCATTGAAGAGTTGCTGGTGCTGGGCCACACGCCGATTGTCACCGGCGCCACCTTGCCCACCCTGCGTGACACGGATACCGGCGCGGTGGCGGCCATGCGCAAGGAAATTTCCGCAACGCTGCTGGATAGAACGAGGTTGACCTTGGAGTATAACGCGCAGCTGAAAACCACGGCGGCGGCGCTGGGCGTGGCCTATCTTGACATCACGCGCCTGCTGCTGAATCCGGATACTGGCGTTATCAAGGATGAATTCCGCAATGCCGATCCGGAAGACCACCATCTGGACCTGCAATCGGCCTGCGCGATCTGGGCGGATGAACTTGTCCCGGTGCTGAACCGCATTTCGATTGAAGACCGCCTGCCCGCGGCGGCGCAGATTTTTGTGCTGCCCAACATCGCGCTCGGCAAGCCTGCCCTGCAGAGCTCGATATCTCCCTGGTCAATGGGCAAAACAGTTTCCGAGGACGCAGCACTTGGGAACAATGGCAGGATTTCAGGGCGCAGTTCGTTCCACACTGATAAGGAAGAGCAGCCCTGGTGGTCGGTTGATCTGGGCGGTGTACACCAGGTATATGGTGCCAGGATTTTCAACCGGCTGGAGCAGGAGGCGCTGACGGCGCGAGGTTCCCGATTTCGAATCGATGTCCGCGGCGGGGTGACAAATGAGTGGCTGTTGGTAAAGATGAAAAGCGATGAGTCGATATTTGGCGGCGCCGACGGCTATCCTTTTGTCTGGGTCGCGAACAAGCCGGTGCTGGCGCGCGAGGTAAGGGTGAAGCTGCTTACTGAGAATTTCCTTCATTTCGAGGAAATCCAAATATTCGGTCATCTGGACGGGTCCGGGTGACGCCGGGATTAACAAAGTTTCACGGGCTTTCGTATTTAGCCACAATCTTTCGCTAATCCTCCGGTGTATATAATCATTGGGTTCGCTAAAGGAAATTCAGTGTCGATCGAATACGTCATTCAATACAATTCGGCGGTGAAAGACGCCCTTGCCCGGCTTTTCGCGGTTCGTCACATGTGGGATGTGCGGCCCTATGATGCCGTGAAATTTAGCGCCGCGGATAAAGCTGGTTGCGACGCCACGCTGTCTTCAGACAGTTTGAAAGACTTGGCTGTCCGGGAATTCTTGCAAATCCTCTTCAGTGCTCTGCCGCGCAACGGCGAGTATGGCAATATTGTAGGTTTCTCAAGAGCATTCTTCACGCAGCTGGGGGAAAACGGGGATTTCGCGAGCCTGGTCGACGTGACGAATTATGTTTTCAAGAGCCTGGCACTTTCCAACGATCAACTTGAGCCGCTGCTGGCCGAGCGCACGCTGCGTCTGTCTCGCGAACTGCATTTCTGGGCGAACCAGCAGATTCATGCTTTGCGCAGCGTTGAGCCGAGCTTTCGGCAATTGCCGGAATCCCTAGACCAGGTTCTTTCCGGTCCACTAATCCGCAATCTGCCGCGCGATCTTGTGTTTATATTTCTAACTTCTGCTTACATGGCCAATCTTGAATATTGGCTGGATCTCTACCAGCGGCACGATGCGAGAGCGCAGCGTCTGGTTGTTCTCGTCATCGGCGATGATTTTGCCGAGCCGATGGAGGGCTGGCTGGCCCGGCGCGGCGCCGATGGCGCCCATGTTCTCAATTACAGCCCGCCGATGAAGCTTGGTGCATGCGGCAATGGAACGAATCTTGATTTCCTTTGGTATGTCAAAATCCACGTGGTGAAATTTTTGCTGGAACTTGGATCGCGCGTCGTCTACTCCGATCTCGATGCCTACTGGATCAAAAATTATTTGGCGGTCAGAGATGCCGTTGTTGCAGAAACCGGTGCCGACGTCATCGTATCCATGACCTATGACATGCCGCGCTGCGCGGTATCCGACCAGGGCTTCACGCCCTGCGCCGGGTTTTTCAGCGCCGATCCGACAGCGGGGGCCAAGGCAATTCTGTCGGACTGGTGCAAAATGACGGAAATCATGTTCGATGACCAGATCGCGCTCGCCGAGTTTTTGTTCCGCCATGCCGCCTCGTGGCAGCCCTGGCATTCGGCGATTGTAGGCGCCACGGTTGATGTTTTGACAGATCAACGTGTCCCGGCGCGGATCGCGGTGCTGGATGGCGCGGTCGCGCGACGCGTCGGCCTGCCCGATCCTTCGACCATTGGAGATTCGACGATCTGGCATCCGAGATGGGTGATGGCGCCAGACCAGCATAAAAATGCAATCCACCTCGTTACGGAGGCGCAGCCATAAGCGCTGGTGTGAATCCTAACAGTTTCGCGCGCTCGCCGCGCTTTCCCGCGGTGGGCTTCGCAAGCTATGGCGAATTCAAATCCTACCTGGCGGCGAATCAAAGCGGGCTCGACGCGCGTTATGAATATGAGCTGTCTCTCGCGACACAGGAGGCCAAAGTCGTCTCGCCGGGCACTTGCGCCCCATGCCTGCGCCCCACAAGTTTTGTCTCCGAAACGCAAAGCGGCGAGACATTGCCGGATGCGCGGCGTCTGCCGAATTGGCGGGAGGAAATGCGCTGCGATTGCGGCGATCGGCTTATCAGCCGGCAGCGGGCACTTGTGCATTTCCTGCAGGCATCCGGGTTGCTGCCCTGGATGCATCTGCTGCTGTTCGGCACGCCCGGAGACGCCGACTGCCGGCTTGCGGGGATGGTCGCCAAAACCACCGCCGTGCCCAGGCCGCACCCGCCGGCGAAGGCGAAACCGGATGTTCCGCTGCCTCGCTTGAGGATGGACCGCTCGGTGGCGCAATTTGCGGTGTCCCAGGATTATTTGCAGTTCGTCCCGCCCATCGGCGCGGTACTATCCGAGATTTGCGACGCGTTGATCGCCGGCGGCCGGTTCATCTTCACCGCCCCCTTCCATTTCAATGAGCCATCGACCAGCCTGATGCCGCCAGAGGCGCTGTCCTTCGCGCGTGAGCCGCCCATGGAGTTTCGCGGCATAACGCATAAATTTGGTTGGGATCTGCTTGACCTTTTGAAAGAGTCCGGCTTCAGGGACGCGGCGGCGTATTTGTACTGGTCCGAGGAGTTGGGTTACCTGGGCGGCATGAATTTCATTTTTCGTGCGGTGAAGTAGAAATATGCGGGATCAATCCGCCGAGGTCTTTGGATGCAGTGAATCCGAACGCTTGGTGATGTGCTCGCCGGCGCCGCCTTTCGACGCTGCGATGTGGCAGCGCGCGGCTGCTGCCCTGGCCACCGTGAATGCGTCCGCCGACACGGTGCTGATAGGCGATTCCATCGCGGCGGAATTCCCGGCAGCCCTGGCACTGGCGACATTGGGCGGCGTAACCTTGTGCAATCTCGGCGTCGGCGGGTTTCGTACGCAGCATGTGTTGTGGCTTCTCGGACTGCCTGAAGCCGTGAAACTTCGGCCGAAAACCGTGCTGCTCATGGTTGGTACCAACAACGTATCGATGGGCGATCATCACGGCGCCATCGCCGCCGGGATTATAACAATATTAAAACGGATTGCGGCCGTCTGGAACCCGCCGAACCTGCTGCTCGTGCAGACAATCCCGCGCGCGCCGGGGCATGATTTCCGGACCGAGGAACGCAAGGCTCTGCATGGCATGGTGCGTGAAGCAAGCTCGGCATTCGCGCAAGTCATGATCATTGAAGCGGATCATACCCTCAACACGCACAAGCAGGCTTACTGCGCTGACCAGCTGCATCTCAGCGAATTCGGCTATGATCTGGTCGCGGCGGAAATCTCGCTGGCGTCGGCTTAAAACTTTCCTATCGGTTGCGCGCGCTCCGGATATGCCAGTGTTGCGGCCAGGCGGAGTGTGAGCGTCCCGCCGCGCCTCAGCAGGGCTTTTGGCATGACCGCGCGTCCGTTGGTCCAGCGGCCATCCGGTTCGGGCGCGTGCCAGCCCTGGCGCAGTGCGGCGTGGCCGAGCGGGATGGTTGCGCCGTCAACTTCAAGGGCCGCGATTTTCACGCCCAGGCGCCGGCGGTCACGCGGGTCGGCCGTCAATTCTCCGGGAATGGCGGATCGGCTGGCGATGATGGCGCTGCCGTTTTTGTAACTTATCGTTAGGTCAGCTTCCGCGGTGCAGGCAATTCCGGCGCGGTCTAGAAGCCTCTGCCGCACGGCTTCCACAGCCGGGCCCGCCTCGGCAAACGGCGCGCAGCCGAATTGCTCGCGCAGGGTCTGGGCAAAATCTGGGTGCAGCTGGATTGTAGGACCGCCATTTTCGAACGCCGCGCGGTTGCCGGTATCAAGATAGGATTCCGCCGCGGCGCCTTCGGCAAACAGCACCGCATGCCGCGTCAATTCGATGTGGTAATAGGTGATTGTGCGGCGCCGTACCTGGCGGATTGAAAAGCCGTTGGTCAGCGCCTTGGCCGGGATCAGATGGCCATCCAGATACATCGCATGGTCGGGTGAGACCAGTAAATCCCGCCGCGGCAGACCGGCACCCAGAGCGCCTGCGGTTATCAGCACGGGGTACACACTCTCCGGCCGCGGATGGGTGTTGGTGATGATGGTTCGGTGGCCGATCCAGACAATTTTTTCCACCGAACCGCCTAGAATCGTAACTTCGTCGCCCACCGACAGGGCTTCGACCACGACTGGCCAGCGCGACGCCGTCATAATTCTCGTGCCGGAAGCGAAACAGGCGGAACCGTTGGAAACGGTCAGGCTGACCGCGTTGTTGTAATCGGTCAGTCCGTTCTGCGTGGCCGCCAGCACGAAAACGGTCTGGGCGGATTGCCCCGTTGCGAGCGGAGCGGGGGTAAAGCGCAACGCCCGCAGTTCCGCGGTCAGCGCGGCCGGCGCCGCGGCGGCAAGCGCGAATACGCCGGTTGTAGTCTGAGTCAGCCCGGCGCCGGAGAGCGTGCCGTTGGCATCGGAAAGCGCGCCAGCGGCATTCACCAGCGCGATAACCAGGCTGTCCTGCGCGCCAACATCGGGGTCGGTGATCGTAACGCCGGCGAAGGGGCTGACAGGCGTGGTGCCCGCCGAAGTTTCAGCGCCCAGAACGCCGCCGATCACCGGCGCGTCATTCACCGCCGTGGCGGAGATAGTGCTGAAAAACGCGCTGCTCTGACCGGCACTGTCAGTTATGGTGGCGGTCACGCTAGTGTTCACGGTCTGGCCGGGTGCTACCTGATGCGCCGTTGGCCGGAACTGCAGATTGTCGAGTTCGGTCGCAACCGCGGCGGCGGCGCCGCGCAGTACGTAGGCGCCGCCGCTGGACGTACCGCCATCCGCCGCCTGGTAGGGGTCGAAAATCGCGCCATTTGCGGCGCTCCCAAGCGAAACCACCGCCGTCTCGGTCTGCCCGGCATTGGGGTCGGTGATGACAACGCCGCTGAATGGCAACGCATTGGCTTCATCCGTCGTCGCGGCCGATGCGGTTTTCGACGTCGCGCTGATCGGCAGGGCGACGACCTTGTAGCTGAGCGTTACAATGGCGCTGGAGGAGATTGTGGCGGCGCTGGTCGGGCTGGTCTGCACATCCGTAATTGTCAGCGTGGTGGAAATGGAGGTCCCGATTGGCGCGGCGCCAGCCGCTGGCGTGAACACGGCGGCTTGTAGCAGAGCCGCCGCGGCGGTTGGCGTCATGCCGGCAGCGCCGATGGCATAGGTTCCCGGCGTGGCGGTTTCGACAATCCCGCTGCCGGAGAGCCTGCCATCTGCATCCCCGCCGGCGACGGTGACGGACAATGTCTCAGTAACACCCATATCGGAATCGGTGATGGTTGCGCTGGCGAAGGGTTTTATGCTCACCGCACTCGTCGTGCTTACGGTGCCGGCGATCCCGCCGATGACCAGCGCATCGTTCACCGGAATCGTGTAGCTTATGGCCGGCATGTTGGCGGCCGGAATCGAGGCATAGCTGCCATTCGGGTCGGAAATCGCGGCGGTTGCGTTGCCGGTCAGCGTGTTGTTCTGCACAATCTGCAAACTGCTGTTGGTGATATCCTGGCCATCGATGATCTGGATGCCGTAGGGCTGCGTTGTCACGGAGCCGGTGTTGCCGGAGACATTATCCGCGATTTCGATATTGCTTGCGTTCTGCGCGCCGACGACGATGCCGCCCACCGATTGGAAATGCTGAAGCACGTCGTTGTTGATCGCCGTGTTCCAGCTAATTGTTCCGTTAACGGAAGAATATAGCGCAATCCCGGCGCTGCCGGTGCCGGAGACAGTGTTCTGATAAATGCTGACATTCGATGAATTATCAATGTCAACACCGTTGCCGCTAACGCCGTGGATGTTGTTATCCGCCACCACCAGCCCGGTATCATTATTGCCGTACACGCCGGCTGCGGCGGCGGCTTGTGTCCCCCATCCGGGGTTGATGGTCGCGTCATAGACCGTGTTGGCGACGGCGCTGAAACCGGTCTGGCCGGTCGCCGAAATTGCATCCAGCCCGATTGATGTAAAGCTGCTACTGTTGACGATATTGCCACTGCCATAACCAGCAGTGTCGTTGGTGAAGGCGACACCTTGGGCGGACAGCGCCAGATTGGTGTTGTTGCCGATATTGCTGAATGAGGTTTCGGAAACCGTCGTGTTGTTCACATCCGAAAACAACGCGCCGATGCCGGAGGTGTTTTGTATAGTCGCATCGACCAGCGTAAACCCGGTGGTTTTGTAGGCAATCAGCAAAGCCTGTGGCACAGTGGCCGATGTTGATCCCGCCAGCGTCAGCCCACTTGCGGTGTCGTTTTGTGTCTCGACCGAGGTGATGATCGGGTTGCCTGCCGTCGCAACCAGCGTCGCGGTGCCGGCGGCCGCGATCCATGTCGCGTTGCTGGCCATTTGGAGCGCCGAGCTCACATTATAGACACCTGGCGGGAAGAACAGTTGCAGTCCCCCCGCCGCCGCCGCATTGGCCGCCGCCTGAATTGCCGCGGTATCGTCCGTGGCGCCGTTGCCGATGGCGCCGTAGGCCGTGACGTTTATGGCATTGCTTTGAATGACCGGCGGCGTCGTTGGAGTCATGACGGTAACCTAACCCGGTGCCTCGCGAAGAATTGCGAGAACATTAAAAAAGTTCAACGTCCGGAGACTAATAAACTAATTTTAATATTTAGCTAGGTGTCCCAATCGTTTAACCGTCGTGGCGTCCGGCCATCCAGATTTCGCGAAAGCGCATTTTTCAAATACCGGCTTTCAAAAGCCCCTGATGGAACGCGCGGGCAGCTGGTGCGCCAAGCACACTGGGATACCGCGCCCTTTTAAAAAGCCGCAGTATCCATTCGTTCTCGTAAATCGATTCTACATGGACCGGCGGGCGAATGCCATTTAACCGCCTCTTAGCACCACGATCAACCTCCGAGTGTCTCGTAAACCAGCCCGAGTGTGGCGCCGCCGAGCTCGGTGGTGAAATCGCCGGTCAGTTCAGCGGCGAAGGTGGTGACCGAGGTGGTCACACCCCCCGCCGCGCCAATGCGCCGCCAGGCGGCGTCCTCGGTGCGGGCAGTCACACCGCCACATGCATCGACCGCAATCTGGACCTTATAGCCCGCCGCAATTGCGTCGAGCGCGGTACGTTGCACCACGATCTCGCTGGCCACGCCCGCGAGAATCAGGATTGTCCGGCCAGTAGCCTTAAGCCCGCCGGTCAGCGCCGCATCGGCGAATGCGGAGGTCTGCATTCTCATAAGCGGTGCCGGATGGCCAAGCGGCACCAGAACCGCGTCCAGAAACGCGCCTCCTGGCGGTACGGCGGAGCAGAAGTACGGCAGCTTGTGCAGTGCTACGAGTTTCGCGAGCACGCCGGCATTTCGGGTCAGCCGGTCGACCGGCAGGGTTGCGCTGTTTTTAACAATCTCGTCTTGCAGGTCCAAAAACAAGATCGCGGCGTTATCGCTCGTGGGAATGTCCATGGTATCTCCTGTGGTTTGTGAAGTTTGGTTGCTCAAGCGAGGGCTGAACTGCTTTTACCAGGTAAATCCGGCTGCTGAAATTTCGTGCATGGGGGTCACGGTCGCCCAGCGCTCGATGATCTTGCCGTCCGCGATCCGCCACATCACGAAGCCGTGGAACTCGACGCGCTGACCGGTTTGCGCGTTCGTTCCGGTCCAGAGATTGCGGACCACCACCTTGTCGCCCTGCGCCACGTGGTCGAGTACCTCAACGGCCAAGTCCGGAAACATCTGGTGCATACGCGCCATCATCGCGCGGTCGGCATCCCGGCCGGCCGGCTTGCCGCCGGGGCCATCATGGTCCAGGAAATCCTCCGCGACATTGCGGTCGATCGCGCTCAGGTCCCTTTTGTTCACGAATTCGTCGAAATGGCTGATGACGAGCCGCGTGTTGCCGTCAGGTCCCGACTCACTCGCTGTGTCTGCTGCCATCGTATCCTCCAGTCTCCGATGATATGTTGGGGGGGGGTTGGAAATATTCCAAACAATAAACCAAAAAACTTCTGGCCGTACAGCTTATTACGCGGTGACAACGCTATCGTCCATGGCGGACTCCCTTGCCGCCGGCCTGGGCGCAATGCCGAATATCGACGGGCGCCGCGTATGAGTAGATTCCGTGGCTACCCCGATCTACTCATCGCGGGCTATCGTGATCGTCCGATCGATGCACCCTACCGGCTGTATGCGACTGAGAGAGACCAGCAATCCCCGCCGAGGAGTGTCCAGTGTCCGCCCAGGCTCCCCCTATTCGCAACCGGCCTCGGGCGGGCGCGCCGCAAGCGGCAACGCCGCGGAATGGAATGCGGCAGCCCTGTGCAGCCTGCCGGGAGCCGGGCACCGTCCCAGCTCTGAGCATGGCCTTTCAGCCGATCGTTGATCTGCAAGAGCACCGTGTCGACGCCTACGAGGCGCTTGTGCGGGGCGTGGGCGGTGAGGGTGCCGCCGAAATGCTGAAATTGGCGACAGGCGACAATCTCTACGCGTTCGATCAGGCTTGCCGGGTCAAGGCGATCGAATTGGCAAGCCGCCTCGGCATCGATCGCAACCTGAACATCAATTTCCTCCCCAACGCCGTCTATGAGCCACGCGCCTGCATCCGGGCCACACTCGACGCGGCGGCGCGAACCGGATTCGACCCGCGCCGGCTAACCTTCGAGATTGTTGAAACCGAGTCGATTGCCGACACCCCTCATTTGCTGAACATCATCAGGGAATATCGGAAGATGGGGTTCAGGGTGGCATTGGACGATTTCGGAACAGGTCATTCGGGGCTGGCGAGGCTGGATACCCTGCGTCCGGACATCATCAAAGTGGATCGTGCCCTGATCCAGGATTGTGACCACGACAAGTTCCGGCTGGGGATCGTCGCCGGAATCATCGTCATGGGTGCGCAAACCGGGGTCAAAATTGTCTTCGAGGGAGTCGAGCGTCTCGGCGAAGTTGAGGCACTCAGAAGCGTTGGTGGCCGTTTTATGCAAGGCTTCTATTTTGCCAGGCCGGCGTTTGAAAAGCTCATGGGCGAGGCTGAAATCAACGGGCTCAAACCACCCCACCTCGTGAGCTGAATGCCGCCGTCATGACCGGAGAGCCGCGGCTTGCGGTTGCGGTATCAATGCGTGGTAAAACCGCCATCGACCGGCAGCGCGACGCCGAGCACGAAGCTGGCGCCAGGACTGCACAGCCAGAGCACGGCGGCAGCGATTTCATCGGCCGCGCCCATGCGGCCGATTGGCTGATCGCGCAAAAACTCTTTCATCGCCGCGGGGTCGATCCCGTCGCCCATGGGGGTATCAATGCAGCCAGGACAAATGGCGTTGATGCGTATGCCCTTTGCCGCATAATCCATGGCCGCGCATTTGGTCAGGCCGATTACGCCATGCTTGCTGGCGTGATATGCCGCACGCCCCGCCAGACCGACCAGGCCGCCCAGCGAAGAACAATTGACGATGGCGCCACTGCCTTGCCAGCGCATCTGCAAAAGCTCGTGCTTCATGCACGTCCATACGCCGCGCAGGTTGACGGCGTTCACCTCGTCAAAAGCGTCCGCGGTTTCATCCGTAATGTCGCCCATCGGGCCCAGAATGCCGGCGTTGTTGTAGGCCATGTCGAGCCGGCCGAATGTTTCCACCGTGCGCGCAACCATGCGCGCCGCCTGAGGCTCATCGGATACGTCGCAGTTTATGCCGAGGACCTGGTGTCCTTCCCGGCGCAGCGCTTCGGTGGCCGCCTCCAGCGCCGCTTCATGACGGTCGGCAAGCACCACCGCGGCGCCGGATTGGGCGAAGGCCTTGGCCGTTGCAAGCCCCATGCCGGACGCGGCGCCGGTGACAAGGGCGACCTGGCCGGTAAAATCATAGGTTGGGTTCATGGTTTTACACGCCCCCTTGGTTATATTGCGCGTCGGTCACGTGCTCCAGCCAGTCCACCGGGGAGCCGTTGAGCTTCTCCTGCACGGCGATGTGGCTCATGGCGGTGGTGGCCGTGGCGCCGTGCCAGTGTTTCTCGCCTGGCGGAAACCAGATGACGTCGCCGGGGCGGATTTCCTCCACCGGGCCGCCATCGCGCTGCACCCAGCCGCAGCCGGCGGTTACGAACAGCGTCTGGCCGAGGGGATGTGTGTGCCAGGCGGTGCGCGCACCTGGCTCGAACGTCACCAGCGCGCCGCCCGCGCGCGCCGGTTCCGGCGGGCCGAAGAGCGGGTCGATGCGCACGGTTCCGGTGAACCATTCCGCCGGCCCCTTGCCGGAAGGCTGTGAACCGGCTCGTTTGATTTCCATGTTTTTGGTCCTTCCTAATTGAATGATACTGACCAGCATGTAGCAAGTGACATTGCCGAAGATTAGGTGCAAAATTCCGCATGAACTTATAAGCTTGGCTACTGAATGCGGCAGACCGATTTGAATGATATCGTGGCTTTCCTGGCGGTGGCACGGGAGAAGAATTTTACGCGCGCGGCGGCCCAGCTTGGGGTTTCACAATCCGCGCTGAGCCAGGCGGTGCGTGGGCTGGAAGCGCGGCTTGGCCTGCGGCTGCTGACGCGCACCACACGCAGCGTGGCGCCGACCGAAGCGGGCGAGCGTTTGCTGCGCGCCGCCGGGCCGCGGCTGGACGAGATCGGCGCGGAGTTGACCTCTTTAAGCGAGCTAAGGGATAAGCCGGCCGGGACGATTCGCATTACAGCGCACGACCATGCGGTGCGATCGGTCCTGGTGCCCGCGCTGGAAAAATTTCTACCCAACTATCCGGACATCAAGGTGGAGCTGGTGATTGATTACGGGCTGACGGATATCGTCGCCGAGCGCTTTGATGCGGGGGTTCGCACCGGCGAAATGATCGCGCAGGATATGGTGGCGGTTCGCATCGGCCCGGATATGCGCTCCGCCGTGGTTGGCGCGCCATCATACTTCAAGACCCGGCCGCCGCCGAAAACGCCCCAGGCGCTGACGGCGCATAACTGCATCAACCTGCGCCTGCCGACGCATGGCGGGCTGTACGCCTGGGAGTTTGCCAAAGGGCGGCGCGAATTGCGCGTTCGCGTGGAGGGGCAGCTGGTGTTCAACGGCAGCGCGCCGATGCTTGATGCAGCCGTTGCCGGAGCAGGTTTGGCGTATCTGCCAGAGGACGATGTGCGGAGCCATCTAGCGGACGGGCGGCTTGTTCGCGTGCTGAGTGACTGGTGCCCGCCCTACCCAGGCTACCATTTGTACTACCCGAGCCGGCGCCAGCCCACGTCCGCCTTCACCCTGTTGGTGAATGCGCTGCGGTATGGCGGCTGAAATCCCAGCAGCAGCGCGCAGACCATCAGCCCCGTCATGGCGCGCCGTCACCGCTTAACCGCCCCCAGGTTTGCGCCCCCACTACGCCGTCAACGGCTAATCCTGCCTGCGCCTGAAAATGCCGCACAGCAAGTTCTGTCGCCGGACCAAACTCACCATCCAGCGTCAACGGATATCCCTTTGCCGAAAGCTGGCTCTGCAACCGCGTCACCGCCGCCCCGGTGCTGCCCCGATACAGCACGGGCATGCCGCCGCCCGGCGGCAGCGCCCCGCCGGCCACCAGTGGCGCCAGCAGCAGCTTCGCCTTCGCCAGATACGCCTTGCGCGTTTCAATCCCGTACTGCCCGCCATTGACGATTTGCGTAACCGAAATCACGTCATCCAAATCGGCATATTTGTTGATATTGTTCTTCTGCCAGAATACGCAGGATACCAGCAGATAGACATAGGGGTCGCTCACGCTCTGCGGCTGCCCAACCAGGTCGAGCTTTAGCACCGTCCCCATCTCCGCATAATTGGCCCGGCCGGTCAGCTGGATCAGCCCGCGCCCCTTGAACCGCACGCCATCCCCTGGCGTTGTATTGCCAAGGTCCTTTCGGCCTTCATAGGCTTGGCCGCTCGCATATTCCTCCGTCGTGCAAAACCCGTCTGATTCCTCGGCAGTCTGACTGAGAAAATGCGCGATTCTGAGCGGCGTATTGATCTCATATTGATCCAACGTCGTCGAAAAGGGATCGGCCATGCCGGTGATGATCTGTTGCTGGCGTACCGCACGCTGGCCACTCTGCCCGGGCGCTAAATCATAGAGAATAGCCGAGGTAATTGTAAGCATGCGGCTGCCTTTGATATTGATGCCCCGTTCCTTCGAAGCCGGGCAAAAGTCTTTTTTTATATGCAACTAATAGCTTTCGGCAATAAAAATGTTGCGTTTCAGAAAGCGCTTCGCAGCGTTCTTCCGAGCGGGAAGGCTTACGAGTTTCGGCCTAGCCTGAGCCGCTACCGCGCGCTACCCATCATAACAGCGGGCGGCGCGGGCGCTTTGCCGCACCAGGGCCAGCACGGTCTCGCAAATCGGCATGGCGTGGCCGGTCAGACCGCCCAACTCTACCACCGCGCCTAAGAGCGCGTCGATCTCCATCGGGCGGCCGCGCTCCAGGTCTTGCAGCATCGAGGTTTTGTGGACGCCAACGTCGGCAGCGCCTTCAATGCGCTTATCAACCGAAATCGCGAAATTCACGCCCAGCGCCTCGGCGACAACCTGCGCTTCGAGCATCATCGCGCGGCAGGCGGCCCGCAAATCCGGCCGGCTGGTGAGAATATCCAGCGTCGCGCCGGTCAGCGCCGAAAGCGGGTTGAAGCAGAGGTTGCCCCAGAGTTTTACCCATATCTCGTCCCGGATTCTTGGCCGGATCGGTGCTTTCAGCCCGGCGCCGATCAGCAGTTTGGAAATCGCCTCGATCCGCGGACTACGGCTACCATCCGGCTCGCCTAACGAAAACCGGTCCCCGTAGCTGTGCGAAATTACGCCAGGGGCGGTCACCTCGGCCGCCGGGTATACCACGCAGCCGATGGCGCGCGCCGGCGGCAAGGTGGCGGAGAGTATGCCGCCGGGGTCCACACTCTCCACGCGCCTGCCTGCGTATGGCCCAGGAAGCCCGTGGAAATACCAGTAGGGTACGCCGTTCACCGCAGTGATGAGAGCGGATTCCTCATCCATCATCAGCGCGATATCCGCCGCCGCGGCGGGCAGCGAATGGGCTTTCAGCGTGACGATCACATAATCCTGCCGCCCGGCGTGGGCGGCGGCGGCGACGCAGCGCGGGCGGACCTGGATGGTTTCGCCGCCGGAATGCAGAATGACGCCATTTTCCAGCATCGCTTGCAGATGCGGCCCGCGGGCGATGAAGGTTACGTCAGCACCGGCCTGGGCGAGTTTTACCCCCAGCATTCCACCGATGGCGCCGGCGCCGAAAATCGCGACTTTCACGCCGTCAGCCCGAGTTTCTCGGCAAGGCCGATGCGCATCAGCTTGCCGGTCGCCCCTTTAGGAATTTCCGGCAGAAACACGATTTTGCGGGGCACTTTGAAGGCCGCGAGCCTTGTGCCGGCAAAATCCCGGATCGCGTGTTCGTTGCCTTCCGCCCCGTCGCGCAACACCACCGCCGCCCCAACTTCTTCGCCCAATTTTGCATGCGGGATGCCGAAAGTGAGGACCTGGGCAATGTCCGGATGGTCCATCAGCACGTTATCGACCTCCAGCGGGCTGATTTTCTCGCCGCCGCGGATGATGATTTCTTTCAGACGCCCTGTCAGCCTCAGATACCCCGCCTCGTCCAAAAATCCTTCGTCGCCGGTGCGGAACCAGCCGGAGCAAAAAGCTTTGGCGTTGGCGTCCGGGTTATTCTCGTAGCCGGCGGTGACGTTGCGGCCGCGGATCACGACTTCGCCGGCCTCGCCCGATGGTAGCAGCCTGCCATCATCGGACATGATCGCAACTTCCGGCCCGGCGGCGATGCCGACCGAGCCTGGGTAGCGTGGCGCCGGCGGGAGCGGGTTGGCGGCCATTTGGTGCGCCGCCTCGGTCATGCCGTAGCTTTCTATAACGGGGACGTTGAAAACGTTCTCAAGCGCCGTCATCACCTGCGGTGGCAGCGAGGCGGAGGAGGAGCGGATGAACCGCAGCCGGCCGCGCCCGATGATTTCGGTATTGCGGGACGCCGGGACGAGCAAGGCCTGGTGCATGGTCGGCACGGCGGTGTACCAGCTTGGCCGGAGTTCATCGAACTGCGCGAAGAATTTGAACGCGTTGAAGCCGGGCGTGCAGGACACCGCGCCGCCGGCGCCAAGCGAGGCGAGCACGGCGGCAATCAGCCCGTGGATATGAAACAGCGGCATGATGTTAAGGCAGACATCATCGTGTGCCAGGCGTAGGGCGGTGCCGATATGAATGGCCGAAGCGGTGACGTTGACGTGGCGGAGCGGCACGATTTTAGGCCGCGAGGTGGTGCCGGATGTGTGCAGAATCAGGGCGACGTCATCTGCCTCGGCCGGACCGGACCGCGCGGGCGTGCCTGAAAGACCGCTGGACAGGGTGAACGTCCCGGCTTTTTCGCCGGGGACAAGCTCGATCGCCGGGATGCCCC
>Ga0116227_10003362_pt1 | contig 35654 bp, 25 predicted proteins | sample S1TSphgellanicum_FD_89693 | JGI IMG/M metagenome (GOLD analysis project Ga0116227, IMG submission 89693) | Host-associated microbial communities from peat moss isolated from Minnesota, USA - S1T2_Fb - Sphagnum magellanicum MG | ecosystem: Host-associated > Plants > Peat moss > Unclassified...
CACCATGGAAAAGGAAAATAGACCAAATAACTACTAATTAGGGAAGCTTAATATAGCCAAACCCTGGTCGATAATTAGGTAATTTTATGGTCCCCTCTCGTTCTTGTTCATTTGGGTGGGTGGGTGGGTGGGTGGGTGGGTTGGTTGGAATGAAGGATGGAAGCAAGGGATATTTAGAAAAATAGAAAAAAAAATGGATTTTTTTTTGGGCCTCCTGTTGTTGGTGTTCTTGCCGTTTACAAATTTGAGTAAGGTTTTTTTTTTTTGGGGTTTTTATTTGGGGGGAAGAGTCGGGGTTTCTTCCTGTTGTAACTTGTTGGTGATCTTTCCATTTGCAAATTTGTCAAAGGTTTGGTCATTTGGTTTTGGGGGGGCGGTGGGAGGGGAGCTTTTGTTTGGTTTTGTTGTTTTTACCCCCAAATTTTGCAGTATAAAAACTTGGCGAATTTCCCCAAAAGAATTTTTAAAAAATTAGTCAGATGTGTGTTTAAAAAAAATCCCCAAGTTTTTGGTAAAAAGTGACAAAAATTCTCAGGAAAAATAAAATCACATGCAACTTGGTGGTCTTTCATTTTGCAAATTAGTGGAAGTACCAAAGGTTTGGATTAATTCTTTAAAAAAAATAAAATTGGTGTTTAGTTTTTTTGGGTGCGTGGTTGGAGTGCGGCCGGTCAGAACCCCAAAAAAAAAAACCCCACCTTCAACTCGGTGGTCTTTCCTTTTGCAAATTAGTGGAAGTACGTAACAAAAGTTTGGTTTGATTTTTCTTTTTTTCTTTTGGTTTTTGTTTTTGGGGGGTGCGCTGTTGGAGTGCGGTCGCTCCCCCACCTCCCCCACCCCCCACCACCACTGTCTTCCCTAAAATAGGCTTTTCGCACCAGACAACCCCCAGTCCCACAAGAGTTGCTAAATTCGCAACCAACGCACTCTCGACGCCTCTTCCCTGCCTGCCTTCCTGTTCCTCTGCGCTGCTGCTGCTGCTGCCGCCGCTCGTCCTCTTCCTTATCAGGAGCAGTAAATCTACTGAGCCCGTTCGCTAGCCCCGCTTGTGTCGCGAAGAAGCTGAATCATAGCCAGTCTCATTTCGCGGGGTCAGGCGGCGCCACGACAAATCTCAATCTCCCCCCTGCCGTTGCGGCATTTCCATTTCTTTTCAAAAACTCGCTTCTTATTAGGTACCCTTTTTCTGTGGGACCAGACGTCACGCAAGGACGGACGGACGAGGTCGTGTTGGTGGTGTATGTGTTTGTGTGGAGGAGGGCCCGGAGGAGAAGGGAAGTGGAGAAGAGGGTTTTGAAGGTTTTGGGGGGATTTTTTTGTTGTCATGTATGGTGGAGAGAGGAAGCAGAGAAGAAATCAAGAGAAGAGGAAGAGGGGAGCGTGCTTACTGTGGTGGTTGTGAATGTGATTGATTTCGTGGACAAATAAAGAAAGAAAAAAAGAAAAGGAAAGCACATTCTTCAATGATCTGTGAAAAGACAACATTCTTGTTGTGCGGAGGAGATTGTAGTATTCAGCCGATGCCACGGCTTTTGGTTCAAGAACCAATGCATCATCATCGCCGCTTGCTTTGGGGGGCGGCTACCATGGGGTCGGATGTGTGTCTGTGTTTTTTGAACTCTGTCTTGTTGTTGCAAGTTTTTGGATAGTTTGCACATTCGCAACACAGGGAGACCAAACCCTGGTGTGTTCTGACGGCACAGAAAAAGAGAGACAGAGACAGAGAGCCTTTTTGTTCTTGTTTTCGATCGGCCTGAAAAAGGAGGAGGAGGAGGAGAGGTGAATTGCTACCATGGCAGGACTAGAGCAGTTGAAGAAGAGATTGCTCCCGTTGATGAATATGGATCCAGGTGTGGGACCGGGGATGTCCGTGGATGCGTCTGCCTCTTACAAGGTACCTAGGTTTTGATCTGCCATCTCGGCTTGTGAATGAGGGATGCAAGCAGGATTAGAAGACAATAGTATAGGATGTCGTGGCCTGTGCAATCTCATCAATTGTTCAGAGAAGGAAGTGATTCATGAGACTTCTGCTTATGTAAATGCACCAGACAAATTAAGGACTTGACCACAGGGCAGTATGCAAACTAGGGTTGCAATTCTACTTTGCTGTCTTGTAGTCAAGTGGAAAGCATGTGTGATTGTACAGCTAACAGGGAAGCAAAAGTAAGGGGCTCTTGAATTGGTTTACTGCAGATTAGTTTCTCACAAAGGAGTAAAGCGATTGACCAGCAGGCTTTTTTTTTTGTTGTTGTTGTTGTTGTGTGTTTGGAAGGTGACAGATGGAGGATCACTGAATCTGTTAAGTAGATCGTGTGCGGAGTACAACATCAATGAACTAGGGTTACAGAAGCGTAGATCTGCAAGCTTGGATGATAAGGATGCAGGTGATCAGGAGAAGACCTACCAATGTGCATCCAGTGAGATGTGTGTGTTTGGTGCCATTGGTTGGGGTGCCAGTAGCGTTGTCCGCAAGGCCATACACATTCCGACCCACCGGATCCTTGCATTGAAGAAAATCAATGTATTTGAGAAGGCAAGTAAGCATATAAACTTGCTTGGCTGTGCCTGAAGCTGGTTGATTACATCCCTAACTCCATTTTAGTGTTGGATGGCAGCACATCATGTGTGGCATGTGGAAAAGAAGTTGGAGGAGTACATGCAGATTGTTTTGTTCATAACTAGAACCACCACGTAATTGTGATTGCAGACAACCAGGCAAATGTACAATTGTCACAGAAGCTGAAGACAAGTTCATTCTGAGAGAAATGTCTCAGAAGATTCTTCTCTGAGGTTGAACTTGTTAGCTGGTTTGGTTTTTGGACTCATTTATGGTTGCACTTTGCCTATATGGAATCAGTGAGTTTTTGTTATTTGTCTTGAACTTGAGACTTTATCATTGGTTACTCACACTTTAGAGCTGAGCTTCTGGCTTTGTGATGTGGTTTGGGAAACTCCAGGAAAAGAGGCAGCAACTGTTGAATGAAATACGGACATTATGCGAGGCACCTCGAGTAAGGGGTTTGGTCGAATTTTATGGGGCCTTCTATTCTCCTGACAGTGGCCAGATCAGCATTGCTCTTGAATACATGGATGGAGGATCATTGGCTGACATTGTTCGGACTAAGAAGTTCATTCCTGAACCGATTCTCTCTGTCATCACTCGCAAAGTCTTAAAGGTGAAGATTGACAATGTCATGTGCATTTTCCTTCTCCTTAATGATGCTTACAACTGAATTTTCTGAGTTCCAATCTTATATGCATGGACCCCATGTACATATGCATCCATGAGATAAAATTAGGTCCTTTGATGACAGTAAAGCATGCACCAGCAATGCAATTGAGATGTGAGGTTCTAACTTGGTGTTATGGTAAATTACTCCCTGGCTGATTCACATCAGGGCCTGGTCTTTCTGCATGGAGAACGACACTTGGTGCATCGGGACATCAAACCTGCCAACCTGCTTATAAATCTTAATGGAGAGCCCAAGATTACTGATTTTGGTATCAGTGCTGGTCTGGATAACTCAATAGCCATGGTGTGTTATCCCTCAGGCATTTACCCAATCACATGAATTGTTGTGCTCCTTAATGTGAGTGTGGTGCTCAAGATGATTTGATCTATGCAAGAGGGCTTATCCAATTTTACCCTGCTGATGAAGGCTTTGTTGGTGTTGCTTGTCTCAGTGTGCCACATTTGTGGGAACGGTGACATACATGTCTCCAGAGAGAATAAACAATCAGTGCTACTCATATCCAGCAGATATCTGGAGCCTGGGACTTTCACTGTTGGAGTGTGGAACTGGTGAATTTCCCTATAATGCCAGCAAAGGACCTGTCAATCTCATGCTCCAAGTATGTCTATAACCAATTTCAAAAGTTGATGTTCAAGCACTGTGGCAGTGAATGACTAAATAGTAGTAACTGCAGAGAGCCTGTTAAATTAGAACTGACAGTTTATCCATGGGCAAACTGGTAATGGATGGATAGAGCTCAAGCACTGTTGGGGTGAGGAGAACTGATTTTTCTTGTTTTTTGGATTGTGTGAAATGGGCAAAAGGAGAGCATGATGTCATGATGATTGTCTTGAGGCCAGAGGGAAAGTTTGCTAGTGATGTCACACATCTTGTGCCAGCCATGAGTGGGATGCTCAATGCTGCCAAGATTTGAATTATGGAAATCCGTGGAAATCTGATGTTTCCACATGGTATAAATGTAACATGCAGTTACAAAAAAATTGTTGTATTTGTGTACTGACAAAATCAGATGCAAGCAGGTCATGTATGACCCATCTCCTTCACCCCCATCCGATCGGTTTTCTTCTGAGTTTCGATCATTTGTGGATGCTTGTCTCCTGAAAGAAGCAGATGCTCGTCCAACAGCAGAGCAAGTAAATATTTAAAGTCCTGATACTCCTCCTTCAACTTGTGTTCCATGTCACTGCTTCTATAATATTTGCATTTGCATGATATTCGGAGGTTCCAGATTTTTTTACTGATTAAGTTGTGTGCAGTTGATGTCACATCCCTTCATCAAGAAGTATGAGGATACAGAAGTGGATCTGCCAGGGTTTGTGCACAGCATTTTTGACCCAACAGAACGTCTCAAGGACCTCTCTGATGTAAGTTCTTGGTAGCAATATGTAGTCATGACTAATGATTTCCTGTGTGGGAGAGTCCCAAGCTGACTATCATCACTCCCTAAAACTGCAAACGTGATGTAATTTTTCATCTGTTCAGTTGCAGTTAAGGTGTATTTGGTGAAAGTGTGTGAATTGCTCTGATATGGTTTCTTTCTACCAAATTCTCTTCCTCTTAGTCTCCAAGATATATTTCAACTAGGGAATTTTCTATCAAATGGTTGGGCAGTAGGTACATTTCATTAAAGTTGTCTGCTCCTTGGCAAATGTCAGGTGACTCTTACTAGGTTGTTCACTCACTGTCTTACATGCACCTTTTTTTCTCTGATAACAGATGCTTACGGTGCACTACTACATGTTGTTTGATGGTCCCAGTGTGAGGTGGCCTCACATGAAGGGCATCTATGGCCCAAATTCCACTCTCTCGTAAGCTGCTTCAGCATTTTCCTTCACACAAGCTCTGTCAAAGCTGGACAATGACTTGCAACTTTGTCTGGGCATTTGCAGTCTGATGTTGAGTATTTTCATTAATTTCATTGTTGGTTGTGGAAATATTGGACTAAAACATAGAGAGACTAATTGGAAAAAGTAACATGGCATGGGGAATATGCTGCTATGGTGGCACTTACCTTGGGTGGGGGCTCCTGTTTTGTAATTAGGTTTGCAAATCAGGTGGTCACGGGGGCTGAGGAGATTTTTGAAACTTTGACCAACATCCGCAACATGCTAGCAGGGGAGCATGCAGATGAGAGATTAGTACATGTAGTGGAAAACTTGCAGTGCTGTGCATTTGTAAAGCGTGGAGTTATGATTCGTGTGTCAGGCTCATTTGTTGTTGGAACGCACTTTGTCCCAACAGGTATTTCTCTACTTCACTTTCTCTCCATGTGGGGGAGTGCATGTTGCCTGGAAGAAATATGGGGGAGCATAACAGGAGACAGTATTTCTATGGGTCATCTAGTCCATGCAAGCATGGGAGGACTCACATATGGAGCTGATTTGACCATTTGTATTGTATAGGTGATGGTGTCCAAGTTGAGGGGGTGCCAAGCAGCCCTTGTATAGACGTTGAGAAGCAGCGTATGGGAACATTTAGTGAACAATTTTGCATGGAGCCAGGGGAACAGATGGGGTCATTCTACATCTCCAAACAAGAGCTGTACATCCAACAATAGTTATCTAGTGATTATGGAAAGGTTTGTTTGCCCTTTTGAGCTTATGCCTGAATGTTCCAAGGGTTCAGTTTCTCATCCTGGTCTAATGCTTTGAGGTACCTGAACTATTGTTTTTCTTTCAGTGTATTGGAGAGATGATGGTTGTAAAGTAAATAGCATTGAATTGAGACTGTCATCAAGTTCTCCTATTGAGCACCATATGATGAAAGATGAATTCCAACCCCCTATGTATCTTGGAAAATTACTTGTGTCAGAACTGAGCTGTGAGGTAGGTCTAAAAGATGGATTAGTAAGTTTGTCCAGCAACATGTTGATTGTGTGTGTAACCTCTCTGGTTTGTGTCTGGTGCAGTGGTGCAGCAGTTATTGCTGCCTTTACTTTATGTCCATCTGGGGCTTTGTGCAATTCTACATGAGCATGGTAGACTTCATGGAGCTGCTGGGAAGTGTTCTCATGGGTAGAGATTACCCAGGAGTAGTTTTTGACTGTAAGAGCTCATGAAAAGGAGGAAATCAACAGCACTCTTTTTTCTGCTACAAGAAAATGGGTCTTTTCATGAGACATAAATGAGGTCAAAAAGTTTTCAACCATTGCATCTCTGTTGGGCACTTCGGAGTATTTGCGAGGGTGATGGCTAGTGATGACTTGATGCTTCAGTCTCTCTTGACAGTTTTGATCTTTGCTCAATTCAAGTGTTCTTGGAATGAGTGCTGGATTCCCCCCTTCCTTTAAAGAGGGATAGTTTCCCTGTTGTCTTATGCACAGGCATCAGATCTTCTCAGGTATTTCATGTAAGTGTTTGGACCTGGCATCCATCATGCAATTTCTGTGTCTTGTCTCTGGTTGGATGATAGAGGGCAAGCTGATGGCATGTTTTGCACAAAGAAATCTATGGTAACTAGTGTTTGAAAGGGTGGAATTTGTTTGAAGGATAGGTTCTGTTGTAATTTGCCAAAAAGCTTTCTTCACAGTTAAAAGGAATCAATCCATGTTCTAGATATTCCTTCAGGTGAACAACAAGATTTGATGCTTTGATGCCCTCAAAGAAGATATATATGGAAGTGCACTAGAGGGTAAAGCAAACTTGTAGAAGGAAAAAGAAAAGCAAACCTCAATGATGGGTTATATAGTATGCTGTGCACCCTTGAACATTTTAAATTTGTTCTGACAAATTCCAAAGTAGGTAGTGTGATTTTCTACATAGGTATTCAGATTACATCATTTTTGTTGTTTTGTTATCATCATATTCACAAAAGCTACTATATATTCATGGGTGATAAATGTTGTTCAATAACATAGATAGTATATAGTAGATGGGTTACTGAAATAATGAAAACTATGCTTAACATGTAGACTATTGTTAATCTTCAAAGAAAATTAATGAGCTGAAAACATGAACCCTGGACCGTGTGTTGGAAATGTACTGACTGAGAAGAGGAATTCTTCTTGGGTTCAAGTCTACTGTGGCTTTTAATAGTAATTTTCTCAATGGTGAAAAAGAGGTTTCAAGTCTCAACAAATGGGGTCATTGACTAATAATGGCTCCACATCTGGCTTTGTTGTTAATGGCAAGTTGAAATACAATAATGAGAAATGATGGAGTCATGTAACATGGAACTTACTTATGAAAGAATGTCCAAGGTATTTTTAAGTGTATTTGGAGGTATGCTTCGAGAGTGTAAAATCTTGTGGGGGGCCTTTCAGAAAATTGAATGTCCATGCTTGTGGGTGTTTCGTTTTTCAAAGTGTCTTGCATCATTCTTTTTCCCCATTATACTCATTGGGTATCATGAAAACAAAAAAGGTTAAAAAAAAAATTGTGTCAATTTTGATACCCAAAGGATACTTGTTGGGTATCATGATCAAGGTTTATGTTGTACGGTTTAGAAATGTGCATAATTTAATTATCATGCTACATGAAAGTTGACCTAGTTAATGATGAACTTACATTTTGTCTTAAATATTAAACTATTTCTTTTTATGTGAACATTAGCAATTATATAATGCAAAATAGCTCAAATATAATTTATGTATTGATCTAAATCCAATCCACATGAATATCTTTATTTTAAAAATATATATGACCATCTATTTATGAAGGAAGATCAATTGTTTGTTTGTTTGTTTTGTTCCTCAAGTTTAGATCTCCCAAACCACAATGCTTCTTCTTGTGCTTTTGGTATTGTTGGAAAGCCCTTGATGAGTAACGGTGCACCGAGTTGGTTTCATAATGTTTTGAGCTATGGTGAAAAAGTTATTGAATATTGAACAAAATTTTCACTGAATTTCCATCTAAATCAAAACTAAAAATCATAATGAAATTTGGCTGCTCTCTTGGTATTATTGGAAAGCCCTTAGTGAGTAGGATTTCATGAAGGTGGTTTGAATTTTTTTAAACCTAAGGTGCAAGAGATATTGAATTTTGAGTAAATTTTTTTCATTTGGAAATTTAATGAATAAATCACAAAAAATGGTTATGGAAGGAAAAATTAGTTAGGCAACAAGTTCAAACTTGGGCCACTGGCTACACTAGAGTTAAGTTAGGCCACAAAAAGACACTCTTCCCTCTGGGCAGAGCCAACAAAAAAAAAGAAAACCTTTATGGCCTGGATGGCATTGCCAAAAACTGAAGGACGAGTTCAAAGGAAACTAAATGTAATGAAAGGATCAGCTATTATATGAATGTATGTGAAAGCATGAAGGGGAAAGCAAATTCAAGCTTGAACCCATGAATACTTCATGTATGGTAATACGTTGAAGTGTTCATGGTTCTTTATCAAACAAGATTATGGAAATGGGGAACCCATAAACAAACCACGTGACCATCTAAAACAAACTCTCAGCTCTTTTATTTGTGAGGATCATGAATCGTAGATCCCACTTATTGGTACAAAAATAATAAATTCCTGTTTGCGCCTGGCAAAGTCCCTAGCTACCTCGTTATATAACAAGGTCGGTTAATTTATATGCGAACTCGCAAGCTTTTATGCAAGATATATGTATGTACTAAGTAATACTTAGGACTCAGCATATCGCATCAGATCTGAATACTAGTTCTGTCTACTAAGGAAGATTGGGACTCCGCACCATTCATTCTTGAGCCAAAAGATAAGATATTAATCCCTATTGTCGATCTTTACACCGGCTAGCATTCTCTTAGACGACCAATCAATCCACCCAGTCTTCAAACCGCCAGCTGATCCACAATATCTCCTACCCTGCTCTTCCTACAAATCAGCAGATTCCACACAACACGACGCAGCTCCAGAGGAATTATTACGGAAGAGAAAATTGAAGAAATGCCGGTCATTAATGTTGTTGTTGTTCAAGAGTCTAAGCCAGGAGGAGCTGCAGCGAGAACCAGCCGGTGAACTGGCCGCCTGTAGGAGGCCTACCATGGGGATGGAGCGGGAGCTCCATAACGGCGATATGGCCTCACCCTGATGGGAGCAGGGGCGGGAGCATGCTTATACCAGGATCTGGGACCTGGAGCGGGAGCCGGCGCATGAGTACTAGCCCATGGAGCTCCTACGGGAGCACCAATGGGAGCCCCGACGGGATAACCTGTTGCAGCAGTCACGGCAGGAGCAAACAATGCAACAAGAAGCACAGCTCCAAAGCTGATCAATGTCAAAAACCTCATCACTCTGCTACTGATCAAAGCCATCACAGCAAAAATTCCACACAAAATAAATTCTCAACGCCGATTACTGGTTTGAATACGAGTATGTATATATATATATGACGATCAAGAATTTGTCAGAGTACTAGAGATCACTACTAGCTGAGTACACGTTGCTGCTGCAATTGAAGTTGGTTGGTGTACGTTACTAGCCAGAGCTGAGAAGCAGCAACTAGTAGCACTAGATCCTCCTGGAGAGGAATTGAAGGAAAGTATGGAAAGATTGGTGGTAATAAAGGCAAGCAGCCAGTAAAGAGGGAGGGAGGGACGCGAAGCGCCCCGAGCGCGCGCCATCGCCCAACGCCGCGGGGATCCGGGTTCATTTCCCCAATTAGGGTTTAGGGTTCTCCTATATTATTATTCTCCTTTTTGGAAAGATCTCCCAGTAGCCTAGTCTCCCTTTAATACTAATAACAGGCCAGAAAGCCTGGTGTCCCATTTTGGTCAATTAAATTATTTTAATAACAGGGAAGCAAGCCTGGAACTTCCCATGTTGGTCAATTATATTATTAATAACAGGGAAGAAACTAGCCTGTCCAGAGTCCCATATAAGTAAATTGTATTAATAACACAGAAAAAGCTTGTAGCTACTTATAGGCAAGCTTTTCTTTTCTTTTCAATTTTGTGGTTTTCAAAGTTTGGCGAATTTTTCTGAAATTTTTTTGGCATTTTTTTTTTGGAAATTTATTTACTTTATTCCCAAAATTTCGCAAAAAAAAATTCCCCACAGCTCGAAAATTTGCCAATAAAAAAAATTATTAAAAAAATTTTTTTAACGCTGCCTGTAGGTAGTCCCATATAGGTGAAAATGATTAAGAACAGGGGAGTGAATAGCAGCTACACATGAGAAAATTTGGTCTAACATGAGAAATGTTCACCAGGTGCTGTTACTCTTCACACTCTTGTCAGTTCATTTCATTTCTTGGAAGTTCATGAACCCATTTCCTCCTATTTTCAGTACTATATTTGCTGCTTTGAAGTTTGAACTTGCCAGAAGGTGTAGAGTGGTAGAGTCATCATGTCATGCATGTGGGTGGTGGGGGGGAAGGCGGGCAGGGTTACTCTTTGCTAGTTGGCATCTTTACTTTAAGGGGAATTCAGTAGACAACTGCATTTGGGTAGATCTTATATATGGGGGTTTTGAATTAAGGTTCCATCGGTTTGACATTTGAACAATTATCAAGACTTAAAACCAGACTTTTACCACCCCCAAGTTCCAACCCTCTCCTCTCCTCTCCTCTCCTCTCCACTGCTTCGTCAATAATCAATTTTTGAGCAGAACTCAGAGATACAGCAGCTCATCATGAATGGGTCCCAACTCATTTCAAGTTCAGATCATTGGGCACACAAGTCTACTACTCCTTCACTTGGTCAATCTCTCCATTTTACCATGTTGACATAATTGAGTCCAGTTCCAAGGTGTTTCCGAGACTTACTGTATGTATAGGTATTAGACAAGCAGCTACACACCAAGAGTTGGTTTTATTTGGCCAGGTTCTAACTTCTTATACTCTGGAAAGGAGGCTTTTAGTCTTTATTATAATGTAGATTCCCCTTGCATTATTGTGCCTTCAAAATAGGATTGATGCCACCCCCCCCTCCCCCCCCCCTCCCTATACATAGCTATATACTCTATACTTATACACATATAAGTACATGCCAAAGGGTCATGCAGAACTCATGCATTGCATGCATGCATGGGCTTCAAATTATGTGGTACATGATCATGGATGACTCTCATTTATAATAATAATAAAAATCAATCACACATTTGCTGTGTTATATAAAAAAGGATAGATGGATGGATGAATGATGGTCATCTGCCCTAACTCGAAGGGGATGGGGTGTGGATGGGGTGGGGGGATGTTTAGAATCATATGGGGATCTAGCTCAAATTTTAATACCAGAGCTCTGGTGTACCTGGATATATTGACATGAGCATTTTCAGCAGTTTATAATCTATATTGTTAATTCGTACGATTAAAAATATATTTAATATATTTTGAGGATGATCTATCTATGAAGGAAGGTAGTTTGTTTTGTAGTTATGAGATCCACCGAACCAGGATGCTTCAGATAGTGTTCTTGGTGTCTTTGGAAAGCTCTCAACGAGGAGGGGTGCATGGGCTTTGGTTCCATGACATTTGGACTTGCAGGGCAAAAGTTCTTGAAGATTGAATGATTTCTTCACTAAAACCTAAATTAAATCGTAACTAAAAATTTCGGAGGAATTGGAATGTTCCTTTGGTGCTGTTGGAAAGATCTTGATGAGCAGGATTTAATGGAATTTATTTGGTAAGATTTGGATTCAGAATGTGGGAGATATTGATTTTTAAGTGATTTCTGCAAGCTAAAAATTCAAATAAATTCCGAAAAACCAGGTTTTTGAAGGAAAAATCAGTTGAGGACGTGGTAACACTTGGGCCAATGGCACAGGCCACACTAGTGTTTATGAATATAGAAATTAAACTTTTTAAAAAGAAAGTCTTTTTTTTTGTTTATTTAATGTCTATAGATAGAGTACTGAATTTTAATGCAAAAGGCTTTTTTGTTTTTCCCCCCTCCGGAACTCCTTAGAAAGATGAATGAACAATTAATTGCTTACATCTGAATGGAGCCTTCCATAACAATTGAACCACAAATCCATGTAACCAAGGTAGGTGGACTACAAAAGTGGACATTCGGGTGGTTATGCACCTATTTTATGCTCCTATTTGAAGAAACTGGAACTTCCATAATTTTTTTGTTTTTCTATGCAATTATCATGTTTACACTAACCTACTAGGTTAATTTAGTTGCCATGGAATCAATATTTTTCGGTAATTTGTATTGTTGAACATGTCATGGTTATGAAGGGCTCAAACACTTGTCTAGGTGTTGTGGGATTTAATTTGATTAATGTAGATGGCCATATCAATAGCTGAATTAAACATAATTGACATACAAGGGATGAAAGAAAATTAAGGCACATTAATTTTTCAACTCTCTTACTTATTTGTTTAAAATTTTGAGGAATATAGGGATTGTGACATTAAAAATTTGATTATAGTCATACTATTTACGTATAACCCCCTTGCTCAAAGGGCAAGATTTGAACTTGATAAAATCCCCCTTCTCACCTATTCATTCTTTCCTCTTATGTTCTCTTTTTTTTATTTTTATAATCATGTATTATTTATGCTAGATCTAAAAATTGTGCCTTTTCATGTCCATGTAGATGTGTCGGAGAATGGGTTAAATAAATAGGTTATTAAGTTTTATTAATTCATATAACATGGGCATGCAAAGGCACATGTTAACATTGACATGTGGTTTTTTATGTCCATGTATGTGGATGGGGGAAAGGAATGAGGTAGTTACACTTGGAAGAGATAGATTTAGATGACATAAATAGACACAATCATTTTTATTATATAAATATACTTATTCAAGTGACAACAATTCATTAGAACTCATTTATAAGGTAGGGTAACTTTAGGTTTTGTAAGTCATCTTTTGGATGATTCCAAATTAGAATATGCTTAACTAATGTTCAAATAAAAAGGAATGAAAAGGTTTTTTTGGATATGTGTATTTTAGAGTTTTTTTTCAACATTATAACATGAATAGATGTTCAATACATTATGTGACAATTTGCATCCCATTTTTCTTCAATTGAATTTAAATCTAATTGAATTTCAATTCATTCAAATTTGACTTTTTTCAATTCAATTCAATTCAAGTTACGTGCAATGTCATCGAATGTTTTCATTTGAATGGAACTTAATTTTCACATTTCCAATTCATTATTTTCATCAATTTATCATCATTGGTAGTGCATAGCAATTTTGGGCCCATGTGGTTTAAACCATAATCATACATCTATGCAATAAAAAATGTTGTTTGTTTGTTTGTTTGTTTGTTTGTGCCATTCATACCTACCTATTCCAAGCCTAACAAACTAATACCTACTCACCAATATGAACATGAAAGGCATGTGTTAATCTACCTTGTCATGTTGATGGTATTTATGTTAGGAGATCTTTGAATTGTGTTTGTGTTTTTAATGCAAGAATTGAAATAACAATTCAATATGATCATGAGAAATTGAAACAAATGAATATGGTGATGAAAAAAAGTGAAACAACAAAAAAAAAATTAGTGTATAAACTTGATTGAGCATTTATAATCGTCATGCCTACACAAAATGATGTTTTTCTCTCTTTCTTAATTGTAATATTTGTGAGAACCATGAGCCTCCCAACTACTAAAACTAAATTAATGAGTGTAATGCCCTATGGGTAAAGGCAAGATTCCAAACCAAGCAAAAAAACCCCTTATTTCTTTTTTTTTCCCTCCCTTTTTATCTTCCCATTGGGTTCCTAATAGTTCATAATTATTATGTTAAATCTTCATGTCCATGTAGATTTGCAAGGGGGAAGGTGTTAAGTAAATAGGGTTGAAAGAAGTATTCTATTAAATTGTTTTAATATACATAACATGGACATGAAAAGGCACATGCTAATTTGTCTTTTCATATCCATGTAGGTGGGTAGGAGAAAGGAATGAGATAGTTAGGCTTGGAAAAGGTAGGCATAAACAAGACAAATAGGTTCAATAATATTTCTATTGAAAATGATGAATGGAATTATAATTTGATGCTTTTATTTAAGAAAATTTTGAATAATCTAATTAAATTTTTTTAGAATATGTAAATGTTACTTCCACGCAACCACATTTTATTTTATTTAAAAATAAAATCTAACTTTTTAACACATATGGTTCTCAACCTTGCATGTATGATCCAAGTCATAAATATTAATAACTTCCTTTCATTTTGATAAAATGATATTATTTTTTCATTCCAATATTATTATTTAATTTTAATCAGATGTTTAACATTAGTTATTATAAGTAAGTATCTAAGCAATTTAACATGTTTACATCCAAATGAAATATATTCCATTATTGATGGTATAAACAACACATCCAAATATTCTAAATTATTGTGATCAATCATTTATTTAGCTATAAATTTTAGACTATTTTCCAAATAAAACATTAAATATCAACACGTTTTATAATTATGCATCCAAATCTAATGGTGATTATTTAGAATACAAATTAATATGAAAATTGATTTTTTTCTTTTTTTTTCTTGTCTAGATATATGATTCATCTTTCAAAATAAATAGAATCAAATTCAATATTAGCGTGGGGTTGTGCTTCTACACATTTACTAATGACAAGAAAATGATGAAAAAATGAGTTGATTTTGTGAAAAACCTTAAGACCCATCAGGTCCAATTCCAAGGATGGTTCCAAGTCCATGTAAATTCAACAAGTCCAACTCTTGGCCGATTTCAGGCCCATTCAGTGCTATCAAGCCTGACTCTTGGCTGGTTTCGGGTCCATTTACACCAACTGGGTTTAGGTTTTAGGTTCTGTGACAAATTCCAATTTGGAAGTGTCCAAAGGACAACTTATGAAACCTAAAGTGGACACTTAAACTTGCTCTGATGAATCATCAGCACTGGAATTTATCCGAGCCACATCTATGAAAATCAGAAAAATCTAAATTAAATCTAAATAGCTTGTTGCAGGTCAGGGTTAAAAACCTGTAATGTGTGTCACAAAATTGCATAGCAAGATAGACAGGTTCGGCACTTTTGTGATGTTTTACATAAATTCAAAACCCATTTGTGTGCATGTTTTTTGTGAAATTTTACATAGATTCAAAACCCATCCATCTGCATGTTTTCGTGTGTGACTTCCTTAGTTTTGATAGTGTTGGGCAGTGACATAGTAGCACACAACAGCATCTCCTTATATTAACAGCCCACCACTGCCAGTCTTGTCAGAGGTGTCAGGTTGCAGGAGAACTAGAAGTTACAAGTTGGAACAAATTCATTGCTTCACAGCATTATACAGGAAGGATGAAAAGGAAGGCCCTCAGTAAAACTGTAAACTGCTAGAATTCATTATACAGTTCAGGTTCTCTAAATTGATGGGGCTGTTGGTGCACCATATGTTGCTGGCCGCTCAACCACACGGATACCTGCCCTCTGATCCCATTCTTCTGTCTTCAATGTCTCAGCCATCGCTTCTTGCCCTCGCCACAAGATCTGCTTCCCACAAATAGATCCAACAGTGATGAAATTTCCAGGAGCAGTTCTAGGTACCCAGGGTACTTATGCTGTCAAAAATTACTACAAGACAGTCTACATGAAAACCATTCTAACCAAGCTCATCAGCTTGTCAGAAGGCAGATGAGCAAAGACTTTAAAAAGAAACTAAATGTCATGAATGTGTGCCTCAACTTAGCTGTTGATGGAGTTTACTATAGTGGGTTGCAACTGGCAAATTACAACAAGCTGAGAGAGAGTTTACTACCTTGTCAGCTACCCCAAACTCAACAGCTTTGCGAGGATTCATGTAGAAAGGCCTCTCCATGACTTTGGCCACCTTTTCAAATGGCTGCCAAACCCAGTCCCCACCCAAAACTACTTATCTGTTATGTATTCCCACATTCTTTGCAAGACTTGTTTATGGAGGAAACTTGAAAAGAGAACTTCTTTGCAAGCCCATTATGCTACCCACACAGCAAGTTTTGACAAATAAAGCAAGTAAATGGGCTTTTAGAGTTTATGAAATGTAGAAAGGAGAGAAATGTGTACATTGCCGGTATGCTTTGCAAGCAGTTCTACAAGAGTGTCCCTGTTGTTGATCACCTGCCACCAAGTATATACCATTAGATGAGGAAATTCAGATTCCTTGCCCAAACATCTTACAGCTTCCTTTGTTACATAAAACCAGTTGTGTCAGCTGTTTTTTAGAAGGAAAAATACATAAGTAACAATAGAGCAAAATGTCTAAAGTAGGAAGATGGAGGAACCTCTTTGGCCCGAATGTGAACATCAATAGCAGACATTTGGCCTGTTGATGGTAACCGAGGCTGCTGAATCATAGCTGCAGTAACACAACATACCTCTCATCCTTAGCTTGGTAAACTTGCTGAATGGAGGACAAGAACAGGATCAGTGACATGCAGAAACAGGTCAGCAAATGTAGGCAATACTGAGCACTTGTTCCATCTTTCTAACAATTATCAAATGTGACGTTTCATAATCTGGAGTGATGTGAATGCCTTAACCCAATGTTCCTCATGACCTATTTATCTTAAGAGCTTTTATATACAACTAAACTCTTGCAATCTACCACAGACACAATGGTGCTGAAAAACAACAACCCCCAGTAGAAAGCCCTTGGGAAGGAGATGCAGACCTGTGGCATGGGGCATCATATAACGCCGACCTTTTTCGCCTGCAGCTAACAGCAAACATGCCTGTCCAATTGCAGCACCTACTGCTACTGTTTGAATCTGCAGTAGGAAAAAAAAATACTGCACTTAGTACCTTTACTGATTAACAAAATCCAAATAACCATGAAGGAGGAAACCAACCCCACAGACTGGAACCATGTCTCCAGTGTATTTCCATAGTTTCTGTTCAAGAGAGTGATCAATTGCCTATGCAGTTGATTACAGTGAGCATCTACATCACTTGATTCCAGCTCTGTTGCTGTGTTCATCTGCAGTTAGGGCCAGACGAGCCACAAACCAGACAGTCAATGATAGAAATACCCAGGTACCTCATTCTTGACATTCATCATGGTGTCATAGATTGCAAACCCTTCTGTCTCCATACCCACCTGCAAGCAGAAGCACAGGCCAGAGCCAGTCCCCCAATCAGTTGCCAGAGCATGCATTTCTGAGATAATAATACTGCCTGATGCAAGCAGTTGAGGACCAAGAAATTACAACTGCATGCTTATCACAACAAAGGGTGATGTAATTATAAGGGCCAACCACCACTATGTAGCCATGAGTTGCTCTACAAAAAATGGTGAGGTATGAGACAGTTCCCTAAAGTCCCCTGGGCCTACTAAGCACCCCCGAGACTCCAACAAAATGGACAAGCAAAGAGCTTGAAGAGCATAATTTACCATCCATCACATTTCGAAGCATCAGTTATATAAGCATGTTATTCACAATCTCCATGGTATATGTGTTATTCTAGAGCTGCTCAAGGGGTCAGTCCCCATAATGTGCAAACAACTCGATGATAATATTGAGCTTGTGCATGACGAACTACAGATTGCACACTATACAATGAACAGAGCTTTCACCAGCTCCAGGGCACAAAAGAAATGTCCAAACTCTATGAGACAAGTTAAGCTCAAAAGCAAATCATGTGAGAGTACCGTTTCCCCATCTGCACGTGAAGTTCCTGTGGAGTTGATATATACATAAGTAGGCTGACGTGGGTCCAGCCACTGCAAGTAAAGTAGCTCTGCTATAACTAGCTCTGTCACTGCTGGTACAAGCTGTTCAACACCACCACTCATATTAGTCCTCTGTTAACCCCACAATACATATCATTTTGAAGAGGAATTATGAAGTGGATGGACTTTTCATGGAACCCAAAAGAAGGACAATGGACATAAGCTGCAATTCTGCTACAGTTTACCACGTATCCACAAATTCACAGATTCTGAAACACTATGCCCCACCCCTGAAACTCTGAAGGACAAGTTTTAACATACTGGCATCCCAATGTATACGATGCGACTATTCAGTAACAAGGAAGGAAGGTCAGGAGGTGGTCGGCGAGGTCTGTGCTCATTATAAGATGTCGATCGCTCCACCTGATCCCACAACACATTGATCCAAACAGATGCCACAATAGATGAGATTTGACTCATTCATATCTCACTTGTTTCCTGCCTTGAATTCTTTATGCCCTTGAGAGAGTTAAGACACAGGAGCAAACTTGCACAAAAAATGCAACAAGGCAACAAATACACAGAATGTGGCACTGCAATTGGATTCTGACAATTGGGATATCCTGTGCACACAAAATCTGAAACTTAATGTTTCTCTACATTTCCAAAGATGTGGATAAATCATTGTGTTGTTGCGATTGATTTGTGTGTAAAAAACTACAATCTCTGCATGAAACCCTAAAAACAATCTGCTCTAGGGTTTAGGGCAGAGTGGTGACCATGGACTCAAAAGAGACAGAAGAAAGAAATTGAACAGGTTTTGGGGTTCTTCACATACTCTGAGACAAATTCACTGCAGAGTGGCAGCTAGAGAGACATGGGTGTATGTAAATTCTCTCACAGCAACAAGGCCGCTGAGAATCCGAGAAAGAGAGAGAGAGAGAGACACACACACACACACACACATTTCAAAAGACCCAAATCTTCAACTGACCTGTGCTGGAGCAGCCATCATCAAGGGATCAGTCACAATGTCCAGCAAGGGAGGTCCATCATTCGAGACGCTGCTGGAATGGGCCAACTGCGCTTGGCCTAGAGGAGTGCTAGCTGCAGCTGCAAGTTGAGCAAGAAACGGATCATTTGGAGAATGGGCCGATTTCATCGCCATGCTCACACGAGGAGCAGCAGCAGGCTTTGCTCGCAACGCCAAAAACGCCGGAGTCCTAGAAGAAGAAGAAGAAGAAGAAGAAGAAGAAGCCGAAAATTTCCTCAAATCTAAGGACTTAGGGTTTCTTCGCCATACTAGACTGCCTCTCGTGAGGATGCCACATTCCACCATAGCCATTTCTCCCAATTCCTCCCTCCCTGCGTTCCTTTCTGTCTGTGTGTCTGAATTCTCTCTCGCTCTCTCTCTCTTTCTCTCTCTCTCTCTCTCACAATTCTACCAACCCGAATTCGGTAGTCGAGCGGATGGATTTTGCAACAAAAGAAAAGAGAGAGAACCACACAAAAAACAAACAAACCAACTGCGATACTACTGTCTACGTTGCAAAACCAAACGTGTAAAAGAAAGTACTTGTTGTGTAGTCTAGGGTTTTCAGTGTGAACATATTCAGGTATGTAGGGTTTTGAAGTACTAGGGTTTTCAGTGTGAACACATTCAGGTTTGTAGGGTTTGGAAGTACTAGGGTTTTCACTGTGAACATATTCAGGTTTTTAGGGTTTTGGAGTCTTAGAATTTTCAGTGTGAATAGATCCATTTTTTAGGGTTTTTATTTAGGGGTTTGAAGTCTTAGAGTTTTCACTGTGAACCACGTGTTTAGGGTTTTTGAAGTTTCAGGGTTTCTGGTGTGGACAGATTCAGGTTTTTACGGGTTTTAAGTTCTAGGGTTTTCAGTGTGAACAGATTCACGTTTTCAGGGTTTTTGAAGTCTTGTGAGACGAAAGAACTTTGAGGCTGGCACTTGTCGTCAACATTTTTTTGGTTTTGAAGGTTTGAGGTTCTGATACGAAGATTTATGTTATCATGGTAAGCACTTATCATCAAGCTTTGGTTGCTGTTGGAATTCAGTTGCATTCTTTCCCCTTACCTGAGTGGTGTGTGGGAATTTTGATGATGATTTTGTTTTGAGGAGGGTTGCTTGCTGCATAGAGTTTTTTCTTCTCTTTTTTTTTTCCTGTTTCGTTTCTGTTGGGTTTCGCAGATTTTGGGTTTTTCTCTTCACCTACCTCTTTTTGTGATCTCCCAAAAAGATAAGATTTGGGGTGCTTGAAGCTATGGAGGTTTTGTTTGTAGTTTGATTTTCCATTGTGTTAAGGTTCTTCTCTTCAGTTGGTTTTTGTGGGAATTTGTAATTTTGGTTTCAGAAGGTTAGGAGGGGGAATGAATGTTGTGTTTTTCTTTTCTTTTCATGAGGTTTCCAGAAGTGGGTTGCGTCTTCTGACACGGAAATCTCATGTGGGTGGGTTGTAATTGAAGTTGGGTGGTTTGCTTGATACTTCAAGTCAAGTTTGTGGCTTTACAGTCGTAGGGAGTTTTTGTCACAAAATTTTAACATTGTTGTTTCTGTGTGGGACATCTCTATGGATGAAGGGTGTCTCAAATGACGTAGATTTGTTGAATCCACCACCAGAATTGGAGCAAAAGAAGCACAAGTTGAAGCGCCTTGTGCCATCTCCAAACTCCTTTTTTATGGTAAGAGGTCTTGTGCACTAGGGCATGTGTTTACTCTTTTCTCAGTGGTACGTATTTTGGAGGTTAGTTTTTTTCCTGGCGTTTCATATCAAACATTAGATCTTCTTGAGTGGTAAATCACCAAGTAATGACATGATTTTTTGTTTTCAAATTGCATGGCTCTATGTTCTGCAAGGTTGACCAATTCAGCTCTTAACTACAAGCATCTTGTTCATATTATCAAGGGATGGCATTTTTTTGTTCATAGTCTCATGGCTCCATGTTCAGCAAGATTGACTGATTGAACACTCCAATTGCAACCATCTTGTTGTTCAGCCTGTTGAACTTGTATGGAATTTTCTGAGCATGTTAAGGGGTCAGAATTCAAAACTATGCTCAATACTCAGACTTATGTGTTTCTGTCATGTGGCAGGATGTGAAGTGCTATGTATGTTCCACCATGTATGTGTGCACAGACCTAATGCCATTGTGGATCTATCAGTGTCTGTTCCATTGGTAAACCCACATAGTAATCATTAGTTTGTTGGGTTAATGTTCATTTCTGAGAGTGTTTTGGGTTTGGATCATGCAGTCATTTCACTAGACCAGGGTGTACCAATACTGCTAGGGTTTAGGTTTTGACCAAGCATTTAAGCAACTGTCATAGCCTGTCTGTAGTCTCAAAGTTGATGGTTTTTATGGAAAATTGGTTGTCAATATTTCTGCAAGTGCTTCAGTCCAGGGATGTTGAGAAGTGAGCCTATTTGATTAAGACTTATGTGATGATGGGTTGTTTGCAGAACAATGGTTTTCAGTCATTCACAGACTGTTGTGTTGTGCACCAAGTGTTCCAGTTTATTGTGTCAACCTACAGGTGGACGGGCCCGCTTGACAGAAGGCTGCTCTTTCCGAAAGAAGCGTGACTAGTTTCTAGCTCCAATTCTTCAAGCAAGTTTTCATATCAGCACAACAGAAGAAACTTGATGTTCAACCACAGAAATTGAACTGCCTGAAGGTTTCAAGTCTATTCCACAACAATTAACTGAGAGGAATGCATATGATATTGCACCAAAGTCCAAGTGAGCTGTTTTCTGGACATCAACAAATTTTGAATTTTGGGTTCATGCTTGCAAAGATTGGTGTGGAGAATTGGGGACTACATGGCTAATACACGGTGCTGGAGGCAGATGCATGTGGAAGCTTGCTTTCAAGTCATTGTATTTCCAAATGAGAATATGGGGAAAGAAGTGTTGGTTTCAAATCAAGAAAGGCAGGGAGGAAATTTTGAGAAAAGGGTCTCAAAAGTTTTGGGGCTGCGAACTTTGAATGTCAATACCATGAGTTTGCAAAGAGATGATGATAGAGAAGAAAGTTCAGGGGATGAGACTACTTGCTTGACTTCTAGTGTAGCTTGGAAAAGGGTGGAATTTCAGTGTGCAGTGGTGAAAAGCCACTGTTCCCAGAAGCTCCAGTGGTTCTATATATAGTAAATCTCCACTCTTTTACTGACATCTCAGTGGCACAAAGGTGCTGTTTATGCTTGAAACTGCAGGATGTCACATTCCATTCACTGCAGTGATTGTTTCAAAGAGTACAAAGTAATGATCAGTCCATCATCTGTTCTGTGCTTTTAATTAGAACGCAAAATCATACATGTCCTTGTGAGCTGGTCATGTTCTTTTCTTTTGATTGATCCAAACTGAATTATTTCTATGTCTCTGTGAGTGTTTTAGCAAATTAGGTGCAGATCAAAGTGACAAAGAAGGCCATGGTTATGTCAGCCAGCACCTTCAATGAAGGATCTCTGGAAAGGAATTAGTTGAAGAAGAGATTACCAACGAATTAGCTCTGAAACTGGCTATTTGGGAGTGTGACAGCCAGCAAAGCCACAGCTCTTGCTACAGAAACACAGTACTGGTGCAGGTGTTCCTTCTCACGAAATTCAAGTTGTCTTCGGTCCTCACAAGCGGCATCAATCTTTTCCATGTAAGTTTAACACTATGTCCAAGGTTAGAACTACTACAGAGTTGCTAGAAATGTTGCATCTTTCAATCCAGTCATTTTGGGATGAGCAAGATTGTTTGTTGTCTGAGTTATATATATTTTTGTAAAGGTGCTGTGAACATGCATGTTGTGCAGCTTCTTATAGTATGCCTTCCAAGACCTCCCCCCACACAAGGGTTGGGTGGAAATTGGAATTGCTTCCTGAGAGCATCGGTTGATGGGTGGCCAGTCAGTTCGATTGGTTGATGAGCAGTCGAGTCAGTCGACCCTTCCACTGTTTGCATGCAAACCTTCCAGCATTCAAATAGAATGGCTTTTTGTACTTTTCCATGGGGAAAGCCTGCTCTGGGAGCAGTCCTTTCCCTTGTGGATTACAAATATTATTACTCCAAAGCTTGATTAACGAATCCATTGTCCATTCATTTGTGAGCAAAAAGTTGAAAACAATTTGACCTTGACAACGAGAATGTTTTCAAAAGTCTTCTTTCGAAACTCGGATGCAAGATTTAATAAGAAAAGTGCTAAAATCAAGGAAGCCATCATAGTATGAAATTGCCCAGTTCTTCATTTGGCAAAATGCCAAAGCTTATAGCTTATCCACTTGATGACTTCCAAATTCATTGCCCTTTTTCTTGTAATGATTCAACACCAAATTCTTTGGATTTGTAAGTGACTCTCCATTCATACTGTGAAATTGGCTTACGTTTTTTGGTTTCACCATGTTGCTAGGCTATTGGCGTGGATGACTTCCAATCACATTAAGGTTGGGTGGTGGATTATGTCATTTCCTTGAATACATTGTATGACACAACCTTCCAATGATGATCATACATACACTCTTTACTAGTAATGAAAATATGTTTGTTAAATTGTTGAATCTGCCATCCCAGACCGTAAATGTCATTGAATCCTCTTGTCCTTGCCCATTATGTTGGGTGCACCATCATGCTGGTGCAAATGCCCGCGCTCACCCTAACAGGTTCACCTAGCAAGGTTGCCTTTACATGTTGTACTATGGCAATTTCAGCTGGTGTCTGTCTAATGACTAACTTGGGTTTTGGGCTTTGTGTTGCTTCACACATGAATGACAATAAATTGACATAAGGTCAAAATATTGATATTTTTAAATTATTTTTAAATAATTATACCAGACATTGGTAATACATGATCATATAGATTGTCCATAAATATTTTTTTTCCATGTCAATAATTTTAGAATATGAAATTTTTAGCTATTAAAATAATATTTCTAGCACCCATGATGTCCTTTTTGGGCATCCCTTGTTGTTTCAAAAGCAATTGATTTTGGTCTTTCTCGCATCTTTCAATTTCTTTCCTACCATGCTTTCCAATGACCTTTGGTTCAAAAAAAATTTTAATTTTATTTTTATTTTTTACCCTAGTGTGCACAACATCCCTTTATGTATTTCTTTGTGTTTTTTACATTGTATCTAACACCCTCAACCTTTTGGTAGCCCTTATTGCCTAAAAAAGAAAATCTTTCATGTTCAACAATTTGGTGTTTCTAGTGTGTTTTTTTACACCTTTGCTATTGCTTGACATTTTATCATTTTATTTTTTTTTGGGTTGTTTCTCATCTTTCATCATCTTTGGTGTTGTTTGCATGTGTTTTTATTGTCGACCAAGTTTAGGTCATTCTAGATTCAAAATATCATATTGATTCAAATCTTGACTTAAGGATCTTCAAATTTGGGAACATTTGATAGGTTGATTTCCCATATTGGGATCTTTTTTCAAAAACTTGGCCTAGCAACAATCATAGTGGTTTGAAGGTTCAAAAAAACTATGGAAAGACATGTTGAAAACCTTCACTAACTTCTTTTAAATCCAAAATTGAAAAGGGAAATATATTCCATTGATTTGAAAAGAGAAAGTAATTACAAGGAGAAAAAAATGTTTATTCATTCTACGGAGAAGGTGGTTAAAAGGGACAAAATAAAATATTCATCCCTTAAGTCATCTGTAGAGGTGATATTAAAATATTGTTAAATGTCACTTCCCACTAAATATTAATGAATTTGATGTTTAGAATGAATTTATAAAATCTAACTAATATTATAAACATAACACTAATAAGAATAATGTAAACTTGTCCACTTTGATAAAAGGTTATTATAAGTATTTCATTTTCAATGTCGATTTGAATATGTTTCTAATTTTGATTAAAAGGCATTCATTAAAATATTTAAATTGAATTTTAATGTTTAATGTTTCATATTTGATTTAGTTAATAAAAAATATTAGACTATTATTAATTTTGATTTAAATAAATATTAAGTTGAAATTACGAAAATATGAGTTATTACAAGTTTTCAATCATTTTTTAAAATTATAACTATAATGTAATTTCACATTTATTTATTTGTAATTCTGATTTTCAATACAAACCAAAAGCTACCATTGTGTTAATTCAATGTTATCACATGTTGGAATTATGAACATTTTGAAAATTAATCCATTTCAAATTTATTAAAGACTGTATGGATGTAGAGTGTGGTTTAATGGTCTAAAAGACATGTTGTTCTATTCATATGCAACAAAATTTTGAAATTTAAAAGATTTAAAACAATTTGCAATCATGATGTGTAGGTCAAAAATTATAATTATAATTTAATATTCATCTTTCAAAAAAAAATAATATATTATTTAATAGGTCATTAAGATTAAAAGTGTAGTTATTGAATGAAAGGTGAAACACAAATGAATTTGAATGTGAATCATGCACTATTAAATAACAACATGTAGAAAGGAATTTTAAGGTTTTCAAGATACATACTGAGTAGGTTGATAAACATATGATTTATGGTGAACTTAATTTTTTTAAAATATGAAATCTTTGGGTAATGTAAAATTTGAAATCAAGAGCTAGACTTTGAAAATGTTTCAATTATATAGAAAATGAGAATAAATCTAATCCAAAAATTAAAAATTGTTGCCTCAACTTTTATGGTTTTTAAAGTTTTGCACATTTCAATTTGCATCCAATTTGCAAGCATTGGTGTATTACCCACAAACTATATCATTTCTTTTTTTTCTTCCCCCTTTTTCACCTTCTTTGCTTTCCTTTTTCCTTTTTATAAAACTTTTATGACAACAAGTCATTTATCCTTTCATGCATTTAGTTCAATTAATGACACACAATGAAAGAAAATTGTAACCCCTATAACATATTTATGGGATGTAGAAAGCATACATGATTTAGCATATTCATAATATTTTCAAAATTTCTTGAATGCTTTTGACTAATGTAATACAAAGGCAACTTTAACACATGTTTGTAAAATAATTAATGAATTTTGAAATTTTCATGCTAAAACTAAAACATTCTTGGAAATATTTAAAATAATTTTATTTTTTTGCAAAAGAAAATCTTTGAAAAAAATTACTTTAAATTTTAACTTTTTTTACATATAATATAATTAGTGTCAAAAATACCTTGAGTTCTTACAATAATAAATAAAATTAAAATATAAAAAAGACATTCATGTACAAGTAATTATGCAATAAACAAGATGGATTGTTTTCTTTTCATAGGTCATATTTGCATAAGGGAAAGGATCACTAAATGAGTTTTTAAAAATATGCAAACCATTTGATTTAACCAAAATGTGTTTGTTTTATGGCAAAATTTTCATCTTCTATTTTATTCTACAATGTCAATAATCATTCTAAAGGTTTCCATAAGTTGTAAGAATATTTTAGATTCATATAATAAGAAATCATTAATTATTATATTAGGATTTTATTAGGATTTATCATCAAGCAATTACATTTGTAATGAGAATATGTTGGTTATTTTTCCATATAAATAATGATGTTTCGAATTGAACTTTTAATCAATGAATCTTCATAAAAAACTAATGAAAATATCACAAACTTAATTGATCATTTTTATTCAATACAAGATTCATGCAAAGATATTTTTTAATATTTATGATAGGATTTTTTTTATTCTTAAACATGCCATTATCCCAATAAAGTACTAGTAACCACTAATTTTGTCACAAGACATGCACAAGACATTTTAGTTTATTTATTAATATTATGTAAATAATTTTACAATGATGATCAAATGGTATTATGAATGTACAATGTCTTGTAAACATTCATAAATCCTTATTCAATTTTGTTGAAGATTGATTTTATGAAACAACAAAATGTCAAATGTGAGTTTCAAAGATAATATTATTGAAAAATGTACTTCTTCAGCCATTATTTGATCAATTACTTTTATATTATTGCATCTTTAAAATAAAAAATCATCTTGATTAAGTAATTTGACAAATATATGGATTTTGTTTCTCTTTCGTAAGATGAATATTCATGTCACTTTAAAGCATGTTTATAAAAGTATAAATGGGTTGATATCATATGACTTGTGTTATATAGTAATGATATGATGCATAAAACTTAATCAAATTATCAACATACCTTAGCAACTTCAACAAGCGTCTATCTAATAATTTATTTATTTTGAAATTTTCATTTTGACAAATAAAATATTCTTGAAGATTTCATATTTTCTTTCACTAAATGTTTTCTTTTTGGGATTTTATTGTTGAGAATTTCAACATTTTAAAAATAATATAATTAATGTCGAAGTTATCTTGAGGTATTATGATAATGGGTAGGGGATTGACCATTCCATTCTAACTAATTACCATTTTTTTTACGTTTTTTTCCAACAGCAAATTCTTTGGATTTGGTAACTTTTTTAAAAAACTAAATCATGTATTCACTTAATTCTAGACTTTTGAAAAGTCCATAATTAACAAATGACCATTTGGAGGTTGAAAATTTGGAAGAAAAGTTTGATTTGGAAGTCACCATATGATGCAACAATAGATATTAATAATGTTTTGCCTCATTAGATGATCCAACAAATAAATGTTTCCAATTTTTTGCCTTAAAATTTATAGAAAACTTGATCCTAACCACAGGTTATAAAGGTTCATAATTAATTTTTTAGTTCAAAATTCATAAAATACATGTTTTAACAGTCTTTCACAAATGAAGGAAATGACCAAATGTGTATATATGGAACTAATTTTGGATGAAGGTATTTTTTCATGGAAGGATACCATACCTACAACTCATGTTTAACAAATCTTGCCAAAGTAATTAAAGTTTTGGATTTTCGTTGTTCACGTATCTTAAACCTTAAACCAAATTTTGTTGCATTTTCCAACTAAGTGTGTGAACCTTAGTTTTCCAGATTGTATTATTTAATGTGTTGTAGCCTTTTATGCTTGAACATTAGATCACAACTAAACCCTTCCATTTCTTTTTGTTGTTTTTTAGTTGAATTTGTAAAGGAGTGACATATAGAAAAAAGTCTTGTTAATTTTAGATGTTTTTATGGCTTCTTCATGCACTTGTGGGTGTGTTATCATCTCTAGCCCTCCTTGGATAAACTTTTTATGAACTTTGTTACTCTAGACTATAAGGTTTGTGGTAAACACAAGCTTAGAAAGAAAAGCAAATGACATCCTTCAAAAATGGTCCAACTCAAGAATGTGTAGATCAATTTTGCCCTTGCACAATTTTTAAAACAAGTTTCAAGGTACTTCTAATCATAAAACTTTCAAGGCGTCCTGCTATCAAATCATGTTAATTTAGATCGTTCAATTCAAAGCACACTAATAGAGACGAATATTATCTTGTGAACAACAACTCCATTCCCAATTTCATAATGTCAATTCCATTAAGTGTTCTGTGCATTCAACTTCACATATCAAACATGGTTTGTCTTTGTCTTTCCTACTTCAATGCAAATTGAATAAACCATTTTCTAATGTAGGGATACAATTTATTTTGCACAATTGTTATAAAGACTCCATCAAGGATTCAATGAACATTCAATAGGTTTAGGTTTCAGCAACTTTCTAAAAGTCAAACCCATAGTCATCCAACTCCATTAGGATTCCAATCACTATTGGTCAAGTGCACATAATTTTATTATGAAAATTTATATGCATATTGGACATACATGTTAACTATGAATTGTTATATATCATGGTAGATATTAATACAATTCTTTCATGTTTGAACAAATGAGGAAGTAACTATTGAAGGGAGTGAACCTAGAGTTTTTTCCTCATAGCTTCTTCATAGCCACATGTTTTGGATCATTTGCAGATGTTTTGAACTTGTTGTGCTATCCAATACAACTAGTATATACAACAAACCCACCAAGAAAAGAAGATCGTAAACATGTCGCACACCTTATGCAATGAACTAACAACTATTACTATAACAATGTGAAAAGAGATGTATACCTAATCAAATTTTCTTTGGAGGAGTACCAATGTAAAGACTAAACATAGTAGGATCAATTTGCATGACCTAGTCTTTGCCATCAAGATTTAAGGAGAAAATAATGTTCTTTGATACCTTTCATGTAGATTGGCACAACTAGGGTGTGAACAATACCACTATCACCGTATGCCAAAAAAATTGGTGTAAATGGAACTTTGTGATCTTGCTACTAGTTTGAAGTCTAATGAAAGGTTGCACACTTTGGAATCCATTGAAAATATGACTACATGTTGATTGAGCTTATGATGGCTTGAATGTTTTTTTTGTACAGAGTTTTGTAATTTAGTTGAATTTCCAATGACAAATATTATTAAAAAATTCAATATATCCTACACCATAGGTATGGAAACTACAAAATCACTTCATCATAGGCTTTCCAACTATATTCACATTATTGTTGTTTTCCTAGATCATGTTTTTTAATTTTGGTTATTTGTTGGAGTTCTTTATTTAAACTTTAAAAATGAAATGTGCTACAAAAATATTTCAAACTTTTAGAAATTTCCAAAAACAACAAAGGGAAAGAGAAAAAAAAGCTTGAGCTTCATTTTGGATTGTGTCTAATTGCACAATTAATTAGGTTGTGATCATTGACTTCAACAAATTCACAAATTGTTATTTGTGACAACCAAGTATGGATATATATTAGTGTAGTCAATTAGGAAAATTTCACAATCAAAACTGATTATTTTGAGAAAATCTTTGGTATGATAATTATTTGGAAATAAATTTTAGGTTTTAGTATATCAAAGAGTTGATTTTTTTTGCATTCTTTGCAAGCAAGGAAAATTCTGCACATATTTTAATCTTTTTCCATCCTTAATTGTATGGATATCATAGAAAACCATTCATAGTCTTTTCAACTTCAAATCTTGAATTTTTTCATTAAAAATTATTTCAAATTTCACAAAAAATGGTTATCTTTGTGTAGGATAACACAAGAGGACAAGGCAATCCCAAAGTAAAGGCGCTTCAAGGCTATAGCCAAGGAAGGGATCCAAACTAAAAATGTGAAAACATTATCCCATGTATGTCATGGTGCAATTATTTTATTTTATTTTTCCTTCCCTATGATACATGTCAAATATCACAAAAATAACAATAAAAGATGCAAGGCATTTCAAAAAGCAAAACACCCACTAGAACAAACAAACATTTCAATTTTCAAAATGCCATGTATTTCCATGAAGTCCACTACCATAAATATAATGCCTTCCCTTAGTCTAACACTAAAAAAATTCTATTAGATTGTTACATTACTTGCAAATTTGAAAGCATGTTGTTTACAAGATAATGTTGGCTTCATTTGTTTGTAGATTAAAAAAACATCGGAATTCCACAGTTTTTGTTGCACATTTGAAAATTTAGAATGGCTAGGGCACCAATCCCTTCTTCACATGAATCAAGATTGTTGGTACTACTTGATGTTCATAGAAGACATTCTTGAAGTGAGTTTGCTACACACAAGACACAATTAACATGCATGTAAGGTAAGTAGGTCAATGAGTGTACATTTAAATTCTTAGAAGACATGTATTCATTATAGTGTTGTGTGGGTAGGTAAATATGCATATATACCCACTATGTAAAACCAAGTAATTGTAAAAACTTATTTGTTGTGTAAATAAATTTTAAATTATGTTTTTGTCAGAGGGTGAGTGTAAGTGCATATATTATATATTCCTTTAGTGACTATACCCATTTGCAATACACATTAATTAGTCATAGGGTTCATCCCAAAGCTCAATGTTTTTGAACAATGGGGCACTTTGATTAACCTTTCACAAAAGATTCAAATGTTTTTTATGTTCCCAAATAAAAGCTTTTACCAATAAGGTATTGTAAAAGTGCTTCCCTTTAGCTCAAGTACACACAATGCAAGCCGACACTTTTGGGCAAAGAACTATTGTGGTCTTGAGTAATCTCAAATGCACATTCTTGAATGCATACTGGGTGCATGTTGCATGTACATACAATGGAAGCCCACACTTTTGGGCAAAGGACTATGGTGTTCTTGACTAATCTCTTGAGTGCACAATCTTGAATGCATATTGGGTGCATGTTTCGTCACTTCATTGTTTTAGTAGAATTTTCATTTCTACCCTTGTCCATTACCATTTTTTACTTAGGCTTTTACAAGAGCTTAGGTACCTATATAGAAAGGTGTTTATTGCGATTTGTATTAATTACATGGTGCGTGTCTTTCAATTTATTATTATTATTTATTATTATTTTATTTACTTATTTTTGCAACAAGCCATTTTGATTGGCACATCACAAAAAAATGAAACTTTGAGAGCATAAAAAAAAAATCTATCATGAGGCAAGAATGATCATGAGTACCAATATAATTTCAAAGATGATGACAACAATGACAAGAGAAATCACAATAGGAAGAAAAAGAACACCCACTCATTGACCCACCTATGAAATTCAAAACTTGTTATATGGGTGTGATGGTGGTGGTGGTGGATGTGTATAGAAAGTAGGAAAAAGATAATGTGAAAGTGATAGTCATAAGTTTTGTGGGAGAGTGATGGTGGTGCTCATGCATGTTACACAAATGAAGTTTTTGCAAGGTGAATTCAATAAAAAATACATACTACAACAATAACAATTACTATTATTTCTCATTGACACCACCATTTATGGGCTTTCTTTGTAGTGCAACATCTATCTAAGGAGGCGAGAAAAAAAAACCACCAAGAAAAAAAAAGTTCCCTCCTATGTGCAATTTGTTTGTTTACATGAAAATACATTCACACAAGTAAATTTGGACATTTTTGGCAACAACTTAGGACCACCCTAGGAACATATTACAAACAACAAAAATCTTGCACCCCATGCACATATGTGATCAATACTAATAACATTGCCATGTGTAATATAAATAAATAAATAATTGTAACCCCATATATACCCCCCTCCCCCCAAACCCAACATGAAAAAAAATCTACCCCCTAAGGACATGTTAAGCCTTACCATTGGCTACATGAACTTTTATTCCCAAAATTGTTGGTCATCATTTGCAACATGGGCTAATACCCAACATATAAACCTAGGATAATTATTGTGATTTGTATTAGTTAATTTAATTAATTGTCATGCATCCCAAAATTCACAAAAAACATGTTGGCAATGACTTTGATTGTCTTTTTAATGTGGTTAATAGGTCTTTATCCTCTTAATTTTTTTCCCTTCAAATGTGTTTTATTATATGAATCCTTTGGTTGTCCTTCGCAAAATTGACTCATGTCTGATGCATTGTTGTGCACTTTAGAGGTCCTAAATCAAAACTAAAATTAAAAATTTCATCAAATGGATTTTTGGTTTGAATTCCTTGACATTCATATGAATGAAAAAAAAAACTGCCCATGATTTCCATAGCTTTAAATGGAAAGACATAAATATTTATCCAATTTTCATTATTTTTCTTTGCAATCTGATGCCCTTTTTGGCTTATTGTATTATGACTGCACCCAAGTGGTCATTGCAACTCAAAAATCCAATTGCAAGGCTACTTGAAAATCACCTCATTTTTTTCATAATGAATGTATCATTGTTTTAAAAAGCATTTGGGAAAAATAAAGGATCAAAAAAGTTTGAAACCATAGGAGCCCCACAAAAAAAATACATGAATAATTAAGCGAAGAGAAGGTGTGAGATCTCCCTCATTTTGTTTTATTATTGTTTCAATTATATGAAATTACATATATATTATATTAGAATATCAATGCATCAACTATAGGTGTATGTATCACAATCTATGTTTCAATGTATCAAACTTTATGTATCAATATAGGAATCACCAAATGAAGAGGAGGCAAACTTTAAGGTGAATGCTACAAACCAAAAAGTCAATACAATATTCTATAGGTAAATATTCATTCAACTTGTTTTGGATTGTGCAAGGTACCAAAGTTGATGGAAGTACTAATGCCTCAACTAAAAAACCGAAGGGTATGAAACACATTCTTGTGGTGCCTACTTCTCCACATGTCCCCAAAGGAAGAGTTATTTGGATCTTCATTTCATCTTCCTCCCCATCTACACCTCTTCCTCCACCACCACATCCCCCACCTCCTCTTCCATCTTTAGCTAATTTCATTCCCCTCCTCCATTTTCAACTCCTATTCCACCTCCTCCTCCTCCATCTTCAATTGATCCTATTCCACCTCCTTTCTCCACCTCCACTTGTGGTTACAATGCAAAAAAAATCTATCACATTTGCAGAAGATGTAGTTCCCCATCCTCCTTAATTAGTACCTACACTTTTCTTGGCTCCTTTTTAGCCAATAAGTGAGATAGATTATGGCTCTTTTCATCATCCCCAACTTGCATAACCTTTGTCAACAAAAAAAAAGATGAGTTTGCCAAAGGGAATCCCATCAAATGTAAAAAAGGTTTTGGACAAAGGTGAAAGGAAAGTTAAGGTTGGATGAAGAATGGCAAGATGCGGCCCACAAAGCCATAATCAATGTTACTAAACTTGAGAAAAATATGCTAAGACTAATCAAACCATAAGCACATCATGCATTTGGCTTATGGTATGTCTTAGAAGGTAGGATGGGGTTGTCAATTAGGAATGGAAAAGCCAAAATCCATCCAAATTTATTGACACATTTCAGCACTTTGTCGCAACTAATACATTCACAACATCCTTTCAATGTACAATTGGCCATTGGTATTGTATTGGGGTGGTATGAATAACATCATTCTATTTTTTATTTATTTATAATTTCAACTACATCATATACTAATTTATTATATCAATGTATCAAACGACATGTATGTATTACTATATGAACCCCATAATGGGTATTTATATTGTGAAGGTTTTTTAATTTTATTTGTGTGTAACCTTGCAATGTGGATGTTTTGGGATAGTTCCAAACTTTTTATGAATTAGTGCGCATCCTTATTAACAACATTTTACACAACTTAGCATGAGATCAATGAGATGCAACCCAATGTGACGAAATCAACATGTTGGTATCTTACATTTCATATCGACATGCATTGAAAACTTTTGAGGTTGAATTGTTTAACTAGGAAATGGAGGTGACTCTAATGCACATTGAAGTTTTGCATAATGTAGTACTTTAATGGGAAAAAAAAGGTCAATGGATTGAGGAAGCATCTTGGGATTGGAACCCAATTTGGCACATGTTTTCATCCAATAAACACATCTTGAAGAAGATGTCAAAGCTACCTTGGTGCCATGATTGTAAGTCAAATCATGTATGTTTGCGTTACTTTAGTTAAATATTATATCCCATCCTCTATTATTAATTGTGTTTACTTGCTTGTGTAGTTATAGAGGCACAAATTGTACAAAAATTGTTAATTGGGCTCAAATTCCAAAAATCTCACCATTAATGTTTCGGAAATTGTTGAAGTTCTATTTTATTTTTCATTCTATGAAGGGCAAAAGTCTCCTTATATGCCCATTTAATGGTTTGAACAAGGAGAATTTGCAAAAATGGATGTAATGTTCGCCCCATGCAGATAATTAGATATTTCATTTTTTATTGTTACTACAATGTATTAGTGTATTAATGTGTTGGTGTGGCAATGTATTAGTGTATTAAAATTGTTTGTCACCCATCCAAAATAGCTGAAAATTACCTTGGATGCTTTTCAAATGGAAGGTTGATACATTTTTGGGCAATACATTATTGATCAAGATATCCATTATATTTACATTGATAATATTTGATCTTGCGAATGGGAAGGGAAAGGACATTAAAAATTTGAATTACAATTGGTTGGTAGTTTGTCAAATGCATGCCTTGGAGGATATGGCCTTGTTTGATCCAAATATTTCATATGTTTTATGGTAGACTTAAGGCAGTAATAGATTGGAGGAACATAAGGACAATTCCTTTGATCAATTTTTACATCGTTATGAAGCATTGGACATCCAGTGGGTCCCCTTAGCTATTGGTGAATTTTTTTAATGTGCATAATGGAAATAAAATTGTTTGATACATTACATTTATGGTCTTCAAAAATACTAACAATATTATGTGATTTTATAGATCGCGTTTCAACAATATTTCCATATGTTGAAATGTTACATAATAACACCCTTGAAACTATTGAAAAAGTGTGATCTAGGATTTCCATATTGAAAACAAAAAGAACATCATGCATTTGAGAAGGTGGTTGGGCTTCAGATTCTAATTTGCCTTTAGATGATAATATTATGGTTGTTCACAAATGTTCAAACCCATTCATCTCTAAACATGGGAAATTTGGTATTAGGTTGGGCCGAGAGTGTGATCGTATAAACACCCCTGAATGACTTATAATCACAAAACTTAACAAAGGGGTTTGATGCCCATGATTTATTAACATTTTCCATTTCCCACATGTATAATTTATTTTTCATTCATACATTGTCCTATTAATGTTTCAAACTTAGTGTATTAAATTATATGTATCAATGCATTAAGTTTTTTTTTATATCAATGTAGTTTGTATTACATCTTATATATTAATGAATCAATTTTCACTGTAAGTTAATGTATTGGATATTATGTATTAGACATGTTAACATGTCATTAATAAATTTATTTTTGTTTATTAAATTTATTTTTCTTGGAAAATGCAAAGTACCAAAAATGATTTAGTCCATCAAGTACATTATATTTTTGTAAAACACATTCAACATCTTTGTTTTCATGTGCATTTTCAGTTTAATCATGTGTCACTACAAGAAATCACTAGAAGAAAAACATGTATTTTCGACTGCTCTTTGCAACTAAAATCCTTTTAGTCGCCTAAGACAAGTCGCATGTGAAAACTAGTCGCAAATGACAAAGAGTATAAAGTCAACAAATACATTTCATCCTTTGACTCCATTGTATACGTATTGTC
>Ga0116227_10003363_pt1 | contig 35649 bp, 30 predicted proteins | sample S1TSphgellanicum_FD_89693 | JGI IMG/M metagenome (GOLD analysis project Ga0116227, IMG submission 89693) | Host-associated microbial communities from peat moss isolated from Minnesota, USA - S1T2_Fb - Sphagnum magellanicum MG | ecosystem: Host-associated > Plants > Peat moss > Unclassified...
AAAGGGTTTAATTATTGGTTATTGAGCACTATTATCATAATTTTTCTTGTGTACTTATTGAATAATTATAAAAGTAGTAGAGTGAAGAAGGAATAAGTTGAGTACAACAATCTCATACAACCTGCTTTTGTGAAACCCAAAATCGATTGGAAATTGGACAAAGTTCTACTAAATGACTAGTTCTTACTTACTCATGGATGCAAGTTGCTTCATATGTTTCTAACAAGTTTTTCATATGGTACACAATTCATGCACAAAGATTTTGTCATCTTTTATGTAGGATATAAAAGCTTTTTGCCATTAAGTTTAATTCATTGCATGGGAGAAAAATTACTTGCGATGACCAGTTGCAAAGCAAACCTTTTTCCCATTGTACAATACATCTTTTGGATTCAAATTAAGATGTAACGAGCAAATGTCTCTAAAATGCGCAGTGCCAACATAATACATGTATGATCCATTGAACGAAGTTGGATGTAGAAACCGCCATGAGTGACAAAATCAACAAAAATAATGAAAAAATATATATATATAATGAAAAACCTACACAATTGGGTTATACACTTAGTTAATCCTACACACAATTTCCTCCTACTCCGCACGCAGAGCTAGAGAGGAACTCTTCCTTCCCTCCCAACAATACCTTTATTTAATATTAATTGCACACAGCTTAAACGTTCATTGTCGATAAGTTCGCTAAAAACTATTCTTTGGAAAGTTGGTTCAAGGGGGCGTGAGCGGTAGGTACTTCAATGATTGATTTCATGCGGGATTTTCTTCAAGCACCAGTGATTGTGTTGAGGTGTTCAATACCAAACTTATTGATCCAAAACTGAATGTCATGGGTAAGGTTGGAATTATCAGTCGCACCACTGAAAATGGGTCTCATAAACACTCTCTCCACAAGGATCTGTTCAGGATTGGCAGGATTCACACGAGTCCTAATGCAAGTGCATTGTTGCCATAAAGACAATGTCATTTTCCCGTATCGCTTGGTTTCACCTACAAATAGATTACATAGCCAAAATTATGAGTCATGACAGTATTACCGGTGGTTATTGAGAAAATGTATCAAAGAACCGCACAACACTGGTACTAACGTACTGACTACTGACCTGGATTGAGGCGATCGAAGCCTTCGCTGGAGAGTTTGTCTTCGATGAGGCCGACCAATTTTATTGTAAATTTTGCAGCTGTGGAAACAGCACCAGTCTCTCCTGATACTGCAGCTGCCGCAGCGGTGGCAGCTTCCAGAAAGGCCGCGTCGACGCCAAAGACGCTCACGATTCCATTAGCCGCCAAGCTTGCAGCCACAGGCGCAGCCGCTCCCGCGGTTGCCACCGTCGCAGCCACAGCAACCAACACCGAGGACGTGATGGAAGCAATGTTGATAGCTGCTTCGTCAGGACCGACTTTCACACACCAAACATCGCTAGTGTTGTTGAAAATAGACAAATAAGACCCCATGGAAACGGATCAAACTCTGCTTTCAGAAACCCCAAAAAAAAAACTCTTTATCAAATCTGTTCCGAGATTCAACCTCGCGAGGACAGTCAAACTACTCCACAACGCCTGGACGTGTACGAGGAGAAACCCAAAGAGAGAGAGAGAAGAGAGATGGAGGAATGGAGGAATGGAGGCAAAGAACTTTGAATGACACAAGAAGCGAGCGGAGACGAGTGCTTTTATAGTCAGCCACAACTACTGCGGCAGCAGCTCTACAGAGGAGGCCAAAGTTCCAGACTTTTTTTATTGGCAAAATTTCTCCAAAAAGCGAAACTAAATATCAGAAAATCCGAAAATGGAGTGTTTTTGTAGGTTTCAGTTGCCACAAGTGAGAGGAGAAACAATAAAAATCTCCAGAGTTCTACAATCGATTTCTAGCGAGAAGCCAAAAATATACAAGTCTGAGTGAAGGATATTATTTCATGTTCGATATATAGCCATATTTGGCTAAATCTTTTTGTGGACGACAGCCATTTTGGGTCCAAAAAACAAGAAATCCTATTAAAAAATAGCCTCAAAACCCTTTCGCCTACTACAACTTGCACTTGTTGGTTGCAAGGACGGTCGGAGTTCACAGGCTGCCTTTTGCCACCAAAATGTTTGGCTAAACATTTTCGTGGCAAAAACTCTGCTTTCTTTCATTATGGTTTTGCTTAGGAAGAAAAGGGAACGCAAGGAAACAAATAAGTACGGATTGGGGGGGACGACGTTTTTACAAAGTCAAATTAGGGCCCAAAATGAAGGTCAAGTTCCAAGCACAACTTTATTGCACGTGGATTCGTTCCCTCCTCTTTAGCAAAAAAAGAAATGTCTTTTGTTTTTGCGAGTTTTTTGCATTTGTGGGGATCAAGAAAAATTTGTGTTATTTTAGTGTAAATTCAGGAAAGATTGCCCAAAAGAGGGGAATAATAGCCAATCTTTTGAGACCATAGATTTGTTTACAAATAAATTCAGATTGGGGATGAAACAGATAGGGGGAATTGACCCCTGCACCCAGATCTTGGTAAAAACCCCGAAACCCATTTAAATTGCTTATAAATACTATAAATATTTGTAAGTAGCCTCTAAATAGTCTAAATCAGGGTCAGTGAGTCCAATTCTATATTTTTTCAAGCTTACTATGGCCAGTTAAATGGGTTTTGGGGTTTAAGATTTTAAAAAAGATCCCCATGTGGGGTTCAATTGGCTCTGGCCGGATGAAACCCAGTTCACAAAGTCAAACTTTGTTGCACGAGTACCTGCTCCGGACAGCTTTTTTTTTTGGCAGCATTGTGGGGGACAAAAAAATGAAAGTTGGAAGACTGGGGAAGATTTGTTTTCTAGTGTAAATTCCTAAAAGATTGCCCAAAAAAGGGGAAAAATCGCCAATCTTTTGAGAGAACAGATTTGTTTATGAACAAGCACCTCGTTGCATAATGATGAACTGCCCTTAAAAGCTTCACTTATTGGATGTAATATTTCTCATCCATGTAATGCATGCACTATTATGGAACATGTATCTGTCCATTATAGATGCGCATATGGTATTCCAAATGTCATTCACACCTTGGTTTAAGTATGAGCCAAAATTTTATCCCCCAATCCTACACGAACGCTTATAGTCTCCTCCCTATGGACACAACAAATAAATTCATGGCCCCTTCACACTAGGGACTGCAAGCCGATGACCATCAAAAAAAAATTCTATGATTGGAGCAAAATGCATTTCATGGTCTATGGTCCCTGAAGTTCACTTTACACAAGGATGAAACACCTAAAGGACCAAGGAATTCAAGTTGGGTGAGAAAAGGACAATTAGTGTCGTAACTTTACCATTTTGGTAGCCGAAGGCATCAACAAATGATTTATGAATATCCATGGGATAGCCATTGGATGTGTTTTGCGTGCTTTCCACATTTCTTAGGTCATGGTCCATGACCATAGTGTAAAGGCCACTTCAACTTGGGGAAACCATGTTTCAAAAGTCAAACTAGGACCCAAAAACGTGCTCAACTCCATTGCACATGGATTCGTTCGTCCTTATCACCAAAAGAAACATTTTTCTTTGGGGGAGTTTTGCAGTATGGCTAGATTATTTTTTTGAAAATTTGGAAGATTTTCTGAAGTATAAATTGAAAATATATTATCTAAAGAAATGGGAAAATCGCCAAAATTAGAGACCATAGACTGGAAAAACAAAAACACCTAAATATAAAGGTAAAGGACTTGGAAAGGTTTCTTAGGGAGTTTGGAAAATATATCCATTTTAGAAAAGAAGAGGGATCTTAGGCCTACTCCTTAATAGTAAAATGTGTAAAAATAAAGCCCTAGGGTGGGGGCATTCTCAAAATAAAGTGCCTACAACCAGGCGAGAGTTGAGTCTTTACGGTTCAAAAGTTTATTGGAAAGGTGCATCTTACATTCATGAATATCACTTCTAGAAAAGGGAAGAGATCTAGATCTTCTTGCCCTCAATAATGTCAGGAAAATTACATTTCTATAACCCTTTTAAACCCTTTCTCAAATTTATTTAGAGACTAATATGGCTCATGGTGTTGGCCCAAGTGTGAACACATCAGGGTCGATTAATTTTCTCCTTTGAAAACCATTTTTTATAATTTAGTTGGATTTTCAATAACAACTATTCAAAATCCAATATCTCTTGCACCTTATGTCCTAAAATTATAAAATCAACTTCAGGAATTCCTACTCATTGAGTGCTTTCCAAGAATAACAAAACTCAATTTGCTTGCAATTTTGAATTTTCATTTTGGTGGACTTTTAATGACAAAATTATTTGATACTCAACAATTCGTACATTGGAAATATAAAGATTGCAAAACCACCCCAGTGCAACCTCACTCATCAAAGGCCATAGGGAACCAACACCCACAAATGCACCGCCTTGGATGGATGGGATGGAAGGGTGTTGGGTTGCTACCGTTTCCTGACTGGATTGAGTTTTTCCCTTTTTATTTTAGCTTTCTTAGCCCTAGCTTAAAGAATTTCTTTTGCTTGCCTTTTTTGGATTCAACTGGCCACATCTCTCCACCCTACCACCACCCATCGACCTACCTTACTAAGGTAGGTCTTCATTATCTACTTCTGCACTAAAAAAACCATTACTCTTTCTCCCATCTACATTCCACTACATATTTCAAATGGCCGACTCTCATCCCCACCTACCTACCGACCCACACATTTATCCTCAAGAATCTTGTGGGGGTCAGGTGACCGACATTCAGGTATTGGATATTTTCTCAAGGTGAAAATAAACCGGGCAAATGGGCAGACTGGAGGAAAAAATCGCAGCAGTATAAAATGTACAAAATGTACCTACATTTGGCAAAGTGTCATTATGTTTGGTTCAGATTAAAAATTTGTAGTGGGTGTTTGGATGGGTTTAGGGTTTAGCTTTGAAGAAATACCTAGGTGAGTAACTTGGCCTACAAAAGAAACTGGAAACTGCAATATTAAGGGCATGCAAGATCCAAATTGATGTCCCTCATTATTTGGATATGTTGGTCTTAAATTGTGGATGTTAAACCCAAAAATAATAAACCTAACCTTCATGTACACACATGGTGCATGAAACTCATGATACAAACCCGTGTCAAAACATGCCCAAAGCATGCAAACCATGCTACACTTGACTACACCCTATGTTGACATGATATACTTCAAAAAATGTAATTAGCATCTATTTCCATAAGTTTTAAACGTTTATAGGACTATCATGATTACACTAACTACCCTCCATCCAATGTGCATGCCGATATGTTGTAGCTGCCCTCGCCATGTGCTGATGGGTATAAATGTGTCGATGCTCTCGTTGGAAACAAACTGCCATTGCCACGGATTTGTCATTGATCAATCCTCAAACCCTACACCAATGCAACAAATCTAGCTACTAGTATTTTCAAAACTGCAACCCAAGTCCTCAAATATGATGACAATCTGGTTTAAGGTTTGTGGTCATACTGTTCATGGATCATTTTCGATTCATGGAATTTGACCACGGCACATATTTCTCTAATCCGGGTTGCCTCATTGAACTTCCACTCTTAATGTGTGACATCCCAAGCCATTCTAACCCTCTTTGCATATGCACATCGAATGGTGTGGATGACAAACCCCAAGCCCTCTTCCTTTTCAATGCAGATGTGGACATTAGATTGTATGTCCCCCATGCCCCACTCAGTAATGCTGAAAACTTGCAACAACCGTTTAAGAGCCAATTGGACAAGGGTGACTTTTGGTAGTTTGAGTTTCATTTGTGCCAAAGAATGCAAGTGATTCCATTCTGCCTAGGCTTATGGTCATTTCACGTTTGGATTGCACATGCATAGTCTAAAATATGCTGAAAATTCATTCAGTTGTGGTCTTGACAAGGGGGTCATCCCCACAAGTTGAAGCGCAGCAAGGTTTGCCCTTCTCTGCCTCAAGGACATGCACCCTTTGAAGATGTTGGGTGAGTAAAGAATTTGAACAAACTGAGGTTGGGCAAGTGCCAACATGACACACCACTTGGACCTCTCTTTGCCCACTCCTTGTCTTTCCAAGCAATGTCATGGGTGCATGAGGGCCTTCATTTGCCCCCTCACTTGGCCCCCAGGGCAAACAACTAAAACTCAAACAAAGTTTAAAAATTGACCAAAACCTTATATTACTTTTCACAATATGGCATTAATAAGGTAGTGAACACACTACAATGCATGTACCCTAAAACCTATTTGCCAAAACCATTTACACATATTGCAAAACAAACAAACCAACGACAAAAAAAAACTGCAACTTTTCAAATCATGAGTCGGAAGTTGTTGTAAGTTTATATCTTGCCATTTGATGAACACTGCGGCTTCCAAAACAAAATCAACACAATATGAAATAGAATGGTACATTATGATTGGCAGAAAAATACTAGCCACTCGTATATCTCTTGTGTATTTTAATAACTTGAAAACATTGAAAATATGTTTTGTTCTTACCATGTTTCCTTCCTAAACTTCATTACGCACTCAATGAATGCTTTGTATACCTTGCACAAAAGAAACATGTGCCACTGATAATTATAAACACGAGGCAGTATGAAATGCCATTACAATTCCATCCTATGCAAAACCATGGGCATTTCATGCTGAAGCAAGATGATGTTAAAACTCAGGTCCAGGCTCCGGCTTTCAGAAATCTGTTGCATGGAGCCATGAGAATCCTACAAATGAAAATGAAATAAAAATAAAAATTATGAATTCACATTAAAAATTTATTTATTTAGACTAAACCAAAACCTTCAAATCCTTCATGTATAGTTTAAATCATAAACTAAACTTGATCCTTAAACATTAATTGAGATTTTTTTTAAACCCTAAACCCTAACACATAAACTGTAAACTGAACTCTAATTGTTGTACGTTTCCTATGAAAAATAAAAAAAGAACCTGCAAATAAATGAAAATTAAAAATGAAATCAAAAAACATGAGAACATAACAAAATGAAAATGAATCAAACAAAGAAACACAAAAAGAAAGAAAAATAATTGAATAAAAGACAGAAAAATAACAACAACAATAATAAATAGAATTAAGAAAATAGAATATAATATTACTTATTTTTATTTTTATTTTTATACATCTAGAAATTTTTTAATTTAAAAAAAAAACACTTTTACAACTGTTTTTTAAAAGCCAAAACATGAAACATGAAACCAACCAAAACAATCAATCTAAAAAATGATAATCGCACAAAAAAATTCCACCAAATAAACAAAAAAGAAAAAAGAATGAAAACTAAAAACAAAAAAATAAAACAAAATTACATATATGTAGCTACCCAAGAAAAGCTTAACCAATAAAAGAAATTGGGAACTTGCAACTCTCAATGACGGCAATAGAGAAACCAAAGGCATCAGCTGTAAGCATGAAAGAAAAAATATATAAATAAATAAACCCTCCACCTACCTCTTTTGCCAGAAATAGGTTGTTGTGGGGGTGAGTTGGGTTTCATTTTGACCAAAGGAGGATTTTTTGGATGGTGCATTGGTGTGTGCTAGGTCACTCAATCCCTCATCATGGGCTTTGCAACTTGACTAAAAGTGTAGTAAGGGGTAACATGGTTTGGGAAATCTCAAGGTGACAAGCGAACAAAACAAATAAACAAGACAAACTACCTTATTTCATAGATAGATTCCTAAACTACTTAGGACACTTTTGACATGAATGGACCAAGCCTTAAGATACTCTCACCCTTTGCTATTTTGTAAAAATCTTAGGTGAAAAACACAATGTAGTTCATGGACCTCCACAAGCACAATTTCATTGGAGTGGGTGAAATAACATGTAATCTCTCTCCCTAAAATGGTGGACATTGGTTGTAAGTGTAAGAACGACATTTGTTTTTGTGAATCTCAACAGCCCACCTTGTTTGTTTACCAAGGGTAAGGCACTATTGTCAATGCCTTTGTTAAACCTTGGGCTCTACCGTCATCGGTTCACAGAGCGGAAGGCACCATGAGCAATGCCCCGCCCTAAAGATAAGGGTGAAAGTTCCTAAAATAGAGAGTTGGACTTGGCTGAAGCTTCTTGCTAGGGCCCTTGTTTTGGCAACCCACCCTAGGGCTTTACGCTGCACAAATAAAGATGATACTGCTCTGCAAAAGTGTCTAAAACAATGTTTTGCAACTATTTGAATTTTTAAAGAACAGTCAGTTTTGCTTCTATTTAATATCTCCAAATTGGAGAACCAGAGGGTTTCAGGATCTTTGAAAGAAATCAGAAAGCAATGCTGCAAATGAAGTTCATTTGGAGTTCAAAAGAACACCTAGTGCATGACACATAGAGATTCATACTGGAAATGCACCAAAGACAGAATGTTGGTTGCAGCGTTGGGCAATTATTTGATTTTGGACCAAACCCCTGTCGAGTCTCTCACTGGTTATATATGCAACTAAATGGCATAGGTGAATTTGTGAAAGACCCACCACCCAACCCAACAAAATAAAAAAAGTCGAAACTGGCAAACAAAACACAAGGATCTTAGTAAAACACATCAATTGGATGGGGTTTTTTAAATACCCAAAAACTGGCAGTTCATTTCTTCTGATTTTTTTAAACACCCAGAACAAACGGTTCTTTAAAAACTCAAAGACCTGCCCCTCACTGGTTAGGTGCTACTATCAATCTGCCACTCAATTTTAACTGACAATAAGCTCAACGTATTGCTTGAGAGGGACAAATGAAGAGCTTGAGTAAGACAGATGTTTCAGTAAGGAGCCATCCCTGTAATTCATTCACAGAATTAAGCACTGCAAGGGTCCAGGGCACCCAAGAAGAATTAGATTAAGTTTGAAGAAGCCAAAATTCAAATAATCACAATGGACAAAGACAAACTCAGAGAATAACAGAAGAGCCAATGACCAAATATACCCAAGCATGGACTGCCTGGGACATGATAGTACCATAATTTAGCAAAACAGCAAGGGATTCAAAAGATACTGTTGTCCTCAGATGTAGCTTGTGCAGAAAATCTCCAGCTTTCACAAGATCCACAAATTGTTTGGCAACTATCTTCAAGCTGCTCTGAATCTGCTTCTGCAGCTCTTGTGTGCCTTCCTCCTGCAAAATTACAGCAAATCACCATTTTCTTGGATTCCATGCCAGCTTGAATCACTCACTGGTGCACCCTGAGGAGTTCCAGCACATAAGTTATAATCTCATTTAAAAATACCAGAAGAGTCTCATATAAGTGCAACAGTACCTTGTGACAAGTAGACAAGAAGACCTCCATCTCCTGCTGTAATCTGTGAAGTCCCTTGAAGGTGCAAATCCACCAATAGCATTACTTCGTCCAACACTTAAAGAATTGAGACAAAATATACCTGGGCATTCACAAGAGGTATTGTACAACATACTTAAAATCCTTGCAGTCTTTGTCATAGCAACAACGGGCAATCTTACTAGGTATCCACTGAAACTGCTTAAGAGTTATGGAACCATCACTGCATTTGGTGTTATATGTTTTATACACTTCTGTCAACTTTCGCAAGGTATCCCATCTTACAAAAACATACGAATCCAAAAGCACTACTCAAAGAAGAAATTTTGGAACTGCTGGAGTAGTGGGAAGAGACCATGTTCCAGAAGATCAAATCAAGCCAAGAATAAACAGAGACTAGGCACCCAATATAATCAAATAAATAGAAAATGCTATTGATCTGATGTTTCATGTGGAAAAGCTGTTCAGTCCTGAGATATGAACATTGCCCTTCAAATCACTAAATGACAAAATGTAATGGGTACCTGGGAAGATGCAAATGAGAAGGTTGAAACTTGAAACTGAATGTTCTCCAATCACTACATCTGCTTTTTGGTTTACCATGACCACCCCTACAATCTCACCAACCATCAAAGAATTGGAGGCAAAGTACAGTGTATAGACATATTGAAGTGAGCACCAGAGGGTTTGCAGGATTCCCAAACTGCTGCAGCATATGGGAGTTTGGAGTCTTCTTGACAATTTCCCCTGCCTTATGAAGTGCCCCTTTCATTCTTTGGCAGGGTCAGTAAGAATGAGCTCTACGCTGAAAGGCTTCATCAAGACATGTCAAGCCAAGCTGAGCTGTCCAAACTAACCTAAACCAAAAGTTGGAAACTTGACCATGACCTTGATTCCAATCCTTGCCATTATGTGCATTGTCAGCAAGATTCACCTTTGTGATGTCAAGTTCTGCTGCAACATCCCCAGCAAGCAGCCCAGCGGCATACAGTTGATGGAGTAGTCCCCAATTCATGCCCAGGGCAACACCTCTGTGATGTTGTTCAGCTGCAGCATCTTCAACAAGTAACTCAGCAATCCCCTAATCCTCTCCCCGGGCTTCTGCCTGCCTTTCTGCCCCCATCCCAGAGCTATCACCAACATAAGCCATATGAGAGCGTCAGGTCTGGGTTTGAGCTCCAGCTTGTTGTGCATTTTTTGTGTCCACAGTGACCTTTTTTTCCACAGATTGCCATGGGATTTGTGAAGTCCCTGTGATCAGTCATATTGACATCTTGGCGTATTGCCAGCAAGCTTTTGAGGCAGACTAAATGGAACTCCATGACCTTGCCAAGCTCCAACTGCCAGTCTAGATATGTGCCACAACCTGAACCCCCGACTCTTCCCCCCTCTTCAGACAAATAGGAGAGTGCAGCACAAGCAGGTGGATTGTCTATTACAGGTATCTCAAGTTGTCAGTCAAAGTGCCTAGTGGAAGCATTCACATAGCTCTTTAAGAACATACAGTTGTAACCTAAAAGAGAGGGTGTAAGACCCTACAACAAACCGGACGATCTGATGTCCCTACACGGAACTTAGTTCTGTGTGATTCTAAAACCAACCAACACCTTCTGATCTTTTCTCTTTAAAAACTCTCCTGCTTAGACCTGCTGATCTTCACACGGACACCGCTTACATTCTTACAAAATCAGCAGATTCTGATCATCGAATCTGGAGCTTACACCTTCATTCATAAAAAGTCCAAAGAGTACAAGCATCCTTGCTGCAGATTTTCATCAAAGACAAAAACACCTCGGCTCCAATCCTTCTCAGCTATTCTTGCAAGTCATTCTTAACTGTCCAGCTAAATTGTTGGCGCAGTGGAAAATTTCAACAACTAGCCAGAGCTAAAGACCTTCTCCACTATCTATCTGTGCATCTCTATACTCATCTACCATGATCTGCACTACACTCTCGCCATAGCCCACTAAGTCTCCAAAATCTCTCTGATCTTCTACTTCTTCCCCCGGTCCTCCTTGGCCTTCGATCCTTTCTCCTCTCCCTCCGCCGGCGCTCCATCCACTCCCGCTCATCAATGCAGCTCCACTCCGTCATAATCCGCGCCGCCTCACTCGCATGTGATCCGATTTCACAGCATATCCAGAAGCAGCCGCCATGCATTCTTTGCATCAGTAATGGAGAGATCCGCGCAGCCAGAACCACTGATGGCTACAAAATTAACTCAAACAGGCTATGTTCACACTAGCGTGGTGACCTATTGTTCGGTCACACAGTATGCTGGAAAAAGAGAGCATTGTACCTCAAGCAGAAATGGATCCCCAATTATACCCAGCAGAGAACCAACAATGTTCCTCACATAACAACCAGGAAAGTTTGAGTAATCCATTTGCATTGCAAAGCAAGACTTGTCCTGAATACAGCTGCCTCCCTTGTGACTTTGATGACCGATAATTTGAGTGGACCCTGTAAGGGCCCTCCATTAATAGGACAATCAAAAGTGATTCCAGTATGTGAAAATACTCAAGCAAAAAGGCCTTCAGGTATGTTGTTTTCAAACTCATGGAATAACATCTTAGTGAAGAAGACGAAGTGCATGACCAACAGCTCCAGGAGTTATCAACTCCACTGTTTCAGGAATGTATTCACTGAATGCTCCAGCTCTACCAATAAGCACAAGATCAAGATCCCCTGAGGTCATGTCACCAGGAGCACAAGCTTCTGCTTCCTGGCTCAAGGTATGTGCAAATCCTGTAATTAAATCCAACGCAGAGCTCATTAGATCTATTGTATTAGCCATCAAGCTTGACTTGCCTTCTTGCTTTGGTACACCATAACTGCAGTCCTTATTACCACATGAATGGCCATCCTCACTCCTGTACCCAAAATCTTGGACAACAAAACCATCTTCATCACAGCAAGATTGGTAACTGGGTTCTTTGGGTCCTATCTGGAAGGGTGACTCCATCATTGCCCCCAATGCCACCTCCAACTTTTGGCTAAGCAAACCACCAACCTTTATGCACTCTAAAAAAAATACAACTGTAGCATTCGCCTCAAAAATCCAATGCCTTCATTCTGAGCCGTGCTTGAAAATGTCTTCACACCAGTTCCAGATTGAGGGCCTGAGATGTGATTTGCATATAATGACATTACAGTCTTAAGAGCCACTGAAGCAAAACTGAAAACTGCTTGAGATGCTAAAACCTCAATTGATGATGTAAGGTATCTTCCCTTAACCCTCTTGTTCTTGAAGATTATTTAAGTTGTTGATTCTGCAAACCACATTCTTGATGGTCTGGCTATGCCTTGTACAGAATGAAAATCGGAAGTGCTGATGACACCTCCAGGACCTGTGGGAGTTGTCAGGCCATGTTGTCGATTCTTCTAATGCAGTCCAGAATCATGAAGGCACTCATCCAAAACTGCAACCACTTGTTATCGAATAAGAAGAAGAAGGAGAAGGTCCCTCCCACCTTATCAAAACACACGACTATCAACAAATCCACCCAATACTCACAGCCTCTGCATGCCATTCCTATCAGGCCTAAGGTATAAGGTCAAAACAAATTTGTCTGTACATAATTGCCCACTCTAAAATACTCAAAGCAATTTTTTGACCAGGGGTGCAAACCACTACCTTCTTGCTACACTAAGAACAATTTAACCTAATTTACTTCCTCTTTGCAAAACAAAAAGAGGAAGAAGAAAAGAAACAAGTTTTCAATGGATATGCAGAGAACACAAAATAGTAAGGAAAGTGAGAAGCTTTGGTCTATCCTGTATCCTCCCACTGTAAGTGTTGTGTGATTGCAATTCCAAATTTGAACACCTGGAAGTGGCAGCCGAAGAGATAACAAAACCAAATTGCTTGCCTAACTGACTCTTCCCCTCCAGTTCCAACACCTTGTAGATTACACATTGACAACAGAAGAAGCTTCAAAAGAATGGTTGCTGGGAGTGGCCTCACAAGTAGTGACCATGATGTTGCCATTCACGATATTTGAAACTTATTTGCATGCATGCTGTATGGTTGTGGGAACTTGTTGTGTAGGCAGCCCATGGAGGTTGACAAGTTTCCTGGCTCCATGTTGATTGGTCACTTTCCCCACAGAAAATATAGTCATGAATTCACAGGACAGTCTGGGCCATAGGGATTCTGTAGATGTATTCAATGTAAAATTCCACTCAGATTCAGTCCATCCCATAGTTCAATAGGACAATCAAATTTTTAGCTGCTTCCAGAGAATGACTGCTTACCAGAATGCAATTTTCTTCAAATCGTAAACCAACACAAACATTCTCCTGTCCAAATATGCAACAAAAATTCTGAGAATAATATCAATTGCAAAGAAGGCATCTACTGTGTAGTGCTCCATTCTGGTCAAAATTGTGTTGATGGAGCATATCATTTGCCAAACACATGTAGACAAGTGCATCTTTGCCCCCGTACAGATTGCAACCGAATGAAACATCTTAATCCCCCCACTGACTCACATAAGAGCTTCTTTAAAGCTAAATTATTTGTGGGAAAAGCTGGAGCTTGCTCTTGAAACCTGATTGTGTTCAGGGTAGCATAGATCATGGAAAACTGTATGAATCAAGCAATTGCTAGCAGATAACTGTTATCACTTTGCTGGCAGACATTTGAAAGTGACAGCAGATTTCAACTAGAAGTTGCTTTCTTCTACAGTTTTCCTTGATCTTTGATGCCCAGTACAGTTTATTGAGTTTCGTTATCTCAACCTGCACATACCACACTAAACACCAAAAACATACCTTCAGATAGTCTCATTTGAATTCTGCAGAATGCATGACAAATTATAAGCAGCATGCCACTTGATCACTTGCAAGGAAGCATTAAGCCCTCAAAGTTATCAACAGACAAATGCAGATTTTGATAGCATAATGTCCCGATCTGAGACAGAAAACTGAATCTGAGAACTACTGTCAATATATGTTGCAGTTTTGAATAAAGTAAATATGTAGGAAGGCAAATATAGGATTCAACTAGAGGATTAACATCATTTGCATTGATGCATGCATAAATAACTCTTATGAGGACATGGTCAGGCTTCACAGGGGGTTTGTAAAACATAGTCACTATTCTTGTAACTGCTTTGAAATCAGCACTTAACATATGGACCACACTGCATCCAAACCCAGATTGGCCAAAATCAAAGTTTTTTCTTTAATAGAGCTAAAACAACAAATTCTCCAGTTAAACACGAACCACGACATCTCGTTGCCAGACAGAGTCACAAAAATTTGAATATGCAGAGAAAAGCAATGGCCCTGACAGTACTTAGAGATGAACTCACTTTGTATGACCTTCGTCATTAGCTCATGAAGTGGACTCCATCTTGAAATGATAAAAATAACAACGAACTAGGATGGAATTCTGGGAAACATATCTCTCAAGGTTGAATCAGGGAATCAGAGTGGGATCCATGACAGAAATAATCAAATGAGTTCACTCTTTGGTTGAGATCTATTTGGACTGTGCAAATGGTTCCATCATGTTTGATAGCTGTCTTACACTTCACAAAACACATTGGGAACAGGAGGTGGTTTCTAGATGAGGATCAGGCGTCCTTTGGACCAGCAGATGACATAATATACTTTTCTCCTTGGGCATCACATAAGATACTTCCCTGTCAGGCCAGTATTCAAATCCTCTTTGGTTTGTAATCAAGAGGCAGGCCCCAGCCCTGCTTTTGTCTTCCATGAGCATAAAAGAGCCTGTTAACAGCCAAAAGGTATAACAAACCGGTGACAAAGTTCATGATCCTGAGCCATACTTTCAATACTGAATGGCTTGTTCTCATTGTCAAGTCCTTATGCTGTGGAACACTCACCTTAGACACTCCTAAATTGTGCAACACCTGTTGATGGCTTCTCAGGATGATCATAACCATACCCAGCAATCTTTTAGATAAATACACAGCACAGTCATCCAAAGAGTTTGCAGCATAACACTGCCAACTACTGTGTCAAGAACAATGAGGATTTTTAATCACAGTTCAAATATAATCTTGTAATTAGAATATGCAGATTACAACAAGGTGCACCTTCAATGATCTTTCCATACTAATATAGCCCTCTGAGTTCTCAATGAACTTTCTCTGAGTTGCACCGAGTTTTTCCACAAGGGGTGTCACAGCAAACTGCATTGAAACAACAAAACTAAACCAGATGGAACAAGTTTCAACTGCAAGAGATTAAAGCAAAATACCAGCTGCAGATATGATGTGGATAGAAAAGAATCAGGCTGCCATGAGGTGCATTTGATTAGTTTCAGCCATACTATAAAGATGGTCTCTTAAGTAGGTCTAAAATGGTGATGGGTAGACATCTAAGTTCCTCCAAGGTGACAGGTATTTATTCAAACCTCATGACACAGGGTGTTTACATGAATTCCTTATGCTTTAAGCTTAGCCAGTAACCTTGTGAACATCACCACCCATCTGCAACAAGATAAAACCATGTGCCACTATCAATTTTGAAACAACAAAAGTCACAGTTGCAATCAATGGAGATTGCAACAAAACATTGAGGAAAAAGAAAGAAATGGATGACCAGCTTCCCAGAAATTTATGGAACTTGCAATACATATCCTGTAAGATAGGTATAATGTCACACATTGGTGCTGAGCACTTTGGCCATGATGAAGCCTGCAACCTTGCAACCCAGGTGCAGACTTTTGCAATTTGTAGTTACACCACCATTTGTATGACCAGCACCATCACATTGAATACACCTTATGACACTCTTATGACACAAAAGTTGATTGTTCAAACCATACACAAGCTTCATGTGTATGGAAGGGCAAAAAGAAACACAGCCTTAGTGTGCAGATGTTGCAGATAGATGCACAATGATGTCCAGATGGACAAGATATATTGCTGCAAACTCTCAAGGTCCGTATTTAGACATTACAAATTTTGTGATTTCTTATCAATTTCCAATCAACCTACATATGCAGTTTGTGAGCTTATGACTGACTGATCTTGGATGCAACCTTGTTCAACTGAACTTGTGACTCCAGAATAATCAATAGGATAATTGCATTCCCCAGAGAAATCTACCAGAAGCATCAGAATTTATACCATCCCAAGTAGAGAATCATCAATGTTTTCCTCTGATCTGGCAGCTAGCAACCATGCACTGTTTTGGCCAGTATTTATCCCAATGCTCTCTCTGTGTTGAAACACTTCACACCCAAAGAACAAATTGCACCTATTAGTACTCTTTCCAGAGACCCCTAAAGAGACATGAAATCCAGTATTTCTATACCATGCACTATGCAAAGTTAGATTGCAAATTACATATACAGATATTGCTTCACAAAACTGACATCAATATCTTCATAAGTACAGTGAACTTCTCCATACTTATCATGATTTCTGAATAGCATTAAAAAGAGACTCAATAATACAGTTCAATAGAATTTAAGATCCACAAACAAATCTGTGAACAGCATAAAGAGGAGGTTGAAACCTTAAAAGACACTGAGAAGACTGAATTCAAGCCCCACCATTCTCTCATCCATACACAAGAAAGAAAGAAAGTTGTTCCCTGGTCTTGTATTGAGACTACATGGCAAAGGAGAAGGCCAGCCAGTATGTGATCTTGGACACAAGCTTAAAGATTGGTGATTAGTCATGTGGGTAAGACTAATTTACCACAGAATGGAGTTTGGTGAAGATATTGCCTAAAATGCATTATGGCGCCTTAGATAAGAGCATAACATTCCCCTTCCATGGGGTGAAAACAACGTTGTATTGGAAATAAAGCTTTGCTTCCATAAGCAATGACTTGTTCCTATCTCCAAGGTTTTTGTGATAATATGGCTCCTACACCCTACACTGACCAATCAACATCCAAGATAAAAGGTCTGTTGAAGTCAGGTTGGACCAAGATGGTGCTTTCACAACCTTCCTTTCAATGTACCAAAGGCCATTTGGCATATCGACATCTAAACAAACCTACACTCCTTAGATAGGGAAAACAAAGGTTTTGCAACCTTTGCATATCCTGTAATGAACCTCATGTAGTAACATGTCAGTCCTAGGAATGCCTTGACATTTGTTAATGTCTTGGGCATAGGAAAGTCTATAATTACTGCCACCTTACCAAGATCAAGTTGTGATCCAATGCGATCCACCACACGCCCAAAGAATGTAATATTCTTAAAGCCAAAACAACATTTGTTGGGATTTTAACTTGAAATTGACCTCAAACAACTTCTGAAGAATGAACTGAATGTGATGCAAGGGTTCAGACCATGTCCCACTATGTATATTGACATCATCAACAAACACCTTTAATAACCAATTGTTCCATTTTTTGAAGACATCAACCATGGTTCGTGAAAACATACTAGTGGTATTTTTTAGACCAAATGACATTACATTCCATTCGTATAAGCTTGATTTGGTAATTATTGTTTTTTTCTTCACATCATCAAGTGCCATTGGGATTTGCCAAAACCCTAATTGCAAATCCAACGTTAAAACCCATTGAGAGTGCCTTAACTAATTTAAAACACCCTCAATCAAAGGCATGGGAAAAGAATCTTGTCTTGTTTGGAAATTCAGTGGACGATAATCCCCACAAAATCTTCATTTGTTGTCCTTTTTTATGGGCAAAATTACCCTACAAGCATATTCTAACACACTTCTACACATGTTTCCCAAGTCCACCAAGGCCTAGATCTATCAATTTACTTCAATTTCCTCCTAGTAAGACAAATGTGTACAGGTCATGTGGCAAGGGGGCAACTCTTGAGTGTTAATGGAATGTTCCCCTTTAGAACATTGACCCAACTCCCCTTTGTGCCATGCAAAAATTCTTTCGAATTCTTCCAGCAACTCCCACATCTATTTCCTTTGTTCTCCATTCAAAAACTCATCCAGTCTTATCTTGGCCCTAATTTGATCCCACTTGTCTATCGAATCATCAGTCACTTGAACTAAATACAAGTGTACCCCAAGTTCAGTGTTCTTCCCCAACCTTTGCTACTTCTAAACATCTTCATCTACAACTGCTCATTTGATCCAATCTACATAGTCATACACTACCACAAAATATGGTGCAATTCACTAGTCTTCGTTCACTACACCAATGAATTCACTATTTTCCAACTAGTCCCTGCTTACTAAGACTAGTGAATTCACTCAAAATCTAATGAAATCATTTGGCGTATATAGGGACACCTTTTGTTGAAGTGCATTATCTTCAGTAAATTTCCCCTCCAAGATATTCTAATGTTGTTCTTGTAAGATAAGATTTAGAATTTGCATTGGTGCCTCCTTGTCAATAATCAAATCCATCTTGTGGTCTTTTAACTCTTCAATATGATTTTCCAGATTTAATAAGATCTCATGTTAATCATCCTCTGCCTTTTCCTCATGTTCCATCACATCATCTTTAAAGGAGAACTCATCATTTAAACCATCAAGATTTGATGATCGAATCAAGTTTGCCCAATTGTTCAACCAAAATTGTTCCATCTCCATGTTGAGTAGCTTTTTTTGAAACTTATCCTTTTCTTCAAACTTTTATAGTACATGTAACATATAAATGCCATATTTAGTGGTAACATTTCCACTTCCATTCCTAGTCCATTGTGTACGTATATGAAGCATTTATCCACATCCTTGATTGCTCCTATCTTCATAAGAAAATCCAATCCTAGGAGCAATTCATAGCTATCTATGTCAATTGCCAAAAAAATCATTTGACATGCAATTCCTCCCACTTTCAATAGTAGCTATGTGATTCTTTTGAGTGCATATGGCACTAGCCTTGATGTTATCTTGTAGGTTTCATGGCCAACCATTAAATGCATTATACCAAGTTCTCTGACAACATTGGCTACAATGACTAACATGGATGCCCTTGTGTCCACCAAGCCTTCAATCAATGCTTGATTGATCTCAACTACCAAATGCAATGTCTTGTTGCGATGTGGCATGTTGACATTTACTCTTCTTATTGTTGGAATTGTATGAATAGCAGCCACATGGTTCTTATGGCCTTCAACATCCTTTCTCTTTCCAGCTAGTTTAACTAATCCTTCTAGGAACTCAAGTTCTCCTAGAATGATGAGAATGGTTTCCATAGGAGTCAAGGAAATTTTTCCTTTGATAAAATGAGACAAAATCTTAGATTTCACAGTTGCTTCAGTTCCCAAGTTTGACTCGCAATGTTCTTCTTCACCAATCCCTTCTTCTTGATCTTTTGTTGAACGAACAATCACAAGTAATCTCTTTTTTAGAATCCCCACCCTAGAAAACACATGTTGGTCATCTCCACATATGTGGTTTAACTCAGAAAGAGTTACTTCCTCATCATCAACCAAGACTTCAAGAAAGTTTGTACGTGGTAGTAGTAGGGCCTTTTGTAGTCTTTTTCCACCATTGCAGGACTGTGTAATTGAGTAAGCTTGTCTCTCTTCCTAATCTATCCCAGAGCTTTCAGCACGCCCCTCTCACCCCCCCCCCTTTAGTGCTGGAAGCTGGGAGCATGCCCCGAATCTAGAAATTCCACAATTTGAGTGACTTAGTCCCAACTTGGAGCTAACTTAGGACTTGGGAGTGCGTCAAGCCCAATCATTCACATCCTTGCGATCTTGTCCCCATAACAATTCATCCATGCCATGTGGACTAGTCATTGTGATTCAAGTTTGGTTGTTTATAGTTTTATCTGTTTCAAATCCACAATTGTAGGTTTTTCTTTTTCTTTTTCAAAATCTACTACTTTCTTCCTATTGTTGTCAATTCTAATGATATTGTTTATGTCATTCCTCGCTACATATCTCCAACATAATCTACCATAGAAATCCTTTAAACAAATCCAGCATAATGAATGCACAACTTGTCTTTTTTATGAAATTCTCACAATCCAATCCCTAATTCTAACATTGTCATCTTCCTTTGGCTTGTAGAATTGAGCACAACACTGTTAAGGGAATAGTTACTTACAATCATTTTAGTTAGTATATTTCTATTTACTTAGTTATTGTTTTAAGAATTATTAGTTAGATTACATAGTATTATCACCATTTGAATTCAAATAAAACATAGGACTTTTTTTTTAGGTATATTTTTTGGAGAAGAAAAAGAGATGAAAGACCATTGTATCATTCTAGAACATGGAGTTTTAATGGAATATGAATGAAATATGTTTTGATATCTAGAAAAGCTTTGTTTCCATAATCAAAGTTGTTATTTTGATTTTTTTTATCATACTTTCATTACTGGATTTCAATTCTAAAACTAGTTCAAAGTAGATCTAAACGAGCAGATTATGTTACTACTATTATTGTATTTCAGTCCATATTTTAAACTAGAATATAAGATTAGAAATTTTGCATTTACCATTTAGCAACCATCCCAAAGTCTGAATTCAAAGTGAATTTCATAATGATGTTTATGTTTTGTTGTTGAAAATTTTGTTCTTATATATAAATAGTGAACTTCAGTTTCATTTTTCGCATTTTTTTGCAAATCTTAATCATAAATTTTTTTCCAAGAAGCAAATCTAAACAGAGTAGCTAATTATGAGGATTTTATTTAATGCAAAAGTTTGTTCAGATTTGAATTAAAATGTGGAAAGATGGAAAATAGAATTGTAATTAAAAATTGAGGAGAAAATTAAATCAGGTTGTATTGCATGAACAAATGGAAAATGGCGTTGCCATTAGCAACAATTTGAGTGCAAATTAGGTAGATCAACGATTTAAAACACCTGGAAGAGTTTTTTGAATAGACACTACTAGAAATCCTATCATTCGCAACTATCTCGGTCATGTTTGCAACTAACGTGTAACTAAATGTGTACACAACATGGACACATGTCATAAAAATGATGGCCTAAACTTATACATACTTAAATCATTATACTTAATATATCTACATAGGCTATGTATAATAATATCATGTGCCTTTAGTATTAAGGTTAACCCTATGCTAACTTAGGCTAACCTAAACTAACCTAAGTTAAAATAACCATGGCTAAACTAACCTAGGTTAAATAAACTACAAAGTTAAACTAACCATGGCTAAATTAAATTAGGCTAAACTAACCATAATTAAATTAAATTAGGCCAAACCAATTATGGCTAAATAAAGTTAAGATAAAACGTTTATGGTTAAATTAAATTATATTCAATTCAATTGAACTAAACTAAACCATGGTTTAAATATAAATTACAAGGTTTTAAATTTTATTTGTCAAATATTTAAATATTTGTTTTGGCAAGTAAAAAAAATTTATTTGATTTTATTTGGAATATTTTTCAGAAAATGTAACTTTGATTGAACAAAAAATTGTTTAGAATCAATTAATATGATAGTATTAAAATTTATAATAAATATTCATAATTACCACTGAAATGTTTATTATAATTATAATGATAACCAATTTTTTATATATATATGAATAGGTATTATATATTTAAATTTTATTATTTATGTTAAAATATTAATGTAAATAGGCTACTTGAATTAAGCTAAAAGTACACAAACATCTTAAGCTAATTATTAGTTTAAGTTATATAATAATGTTAAAATCATATTTTCATTAAGTAGTCATAATTATTAAAAATATTCTACAATCATCTTTGAAGTGCGAAAGAAAAGGAATAATGAAAAATTAACAAGAAAAAAATAAGAAAAATAAGTTTCCAAGTTAAAAATACGTTTTTCTTTTTCTTTTCTTTGGACCCCTCTTGTCGCAACCCCACTTTGGTCAAGTGTGGGGTTGAAGCCCAACACTTGGAAAAGTTGGAGGTTGGGAGTCCTCCGGGACTCCCGAATGTTTAGAGCTCGACAGCAAGGGGCAAAACATCTTGCATTGGGGTGTTCTTGGTGTCATTGAAAAGGTCTTGAAACGTAGATATCGAAAATGCTCTCGCATTGGCAATTCGGACATCTACAGCCCAAGTTATGGGCAAAAGAAGGGCCGGGAGTCAAATTGGCACGACCACTAAAAGTCGAGAATCGACCTTTTCCCGACGTCCGATTTGAGTGTGCGACACAGCGTTGGAAAGATCTTGACGAGGGCTACAACTTTGGTTTAGACCTCATCAAGATCCAACTTTGCAGTCGAGAGTTATGGCGGTTCAAAGTTCTAGGAGTCCGCCGGGACAATTTCGGGACTCCATTTCGGGAGTCTCGGGAATTTGTGCCATTCGGATGTAGCCTCCACGACCAGCCGTAGAGAATACTATATGGGGGAAGGTGGTGGCTTCCCCCGAGTCCGGGTCGTGGTGAGTCTTGTGTGTCCAAGTGCCCGTGGCAAGTTCCAACACCCAAGGGTGTCCCGAATGCTAAACTAACCCGATTTGGTTGGTTTTTGGATGCAGATTCACACGAGGTAAGCTAGTCCCTCTTCCTAGTCTAATCCCGGGGCTCCCAGCTCGACCCTCTACCCCTTTCTAGAGTTGGAAGCCGGGAGCGTGCTACCAAGTTCAACTTTTCACAACTTGACTTTGTGAAACCTTCAAGTGGGTTTCACCCCGTGACTTGGGAGCGCGTCACCTCTACTTTCAAACATTGTAACTTTCTTATTTATTATTCATTTTAAACGATTTAAAATGTTATAGGAGCGCCATCTAAAGTTCTACAAATCATGTTTGAACTTTAATAGCAAAAAAACAACATAAAAGGAACTTTCTGGGTGTTTAATAATCAGCCTTTATAGTGTTTAATGGATTTTGTTCTGAGTTTTTGACCCCCTTTACTTTGGGGGGCCATAACTTTCTCATTTCTAATATGTTTTCAACAATTGTTCATGTGTTAGATGTGCCAAAAAGACAGCTTCAAGTTTTTTTTGGAGACCAAAAGTAACAAAGCCTTTCCCTAGATGTTATATTCTAATACATTAGTTGCATCTAATGTGCAACTAAGTTAGTTCATGAAGTGTGTAATGGAATTTTTTATCCCATATCCTTTGGCTTCCAATTTTATTTGGCTCAGTATATAAGTAGGAGCAATAATTTTGTAAGAACCAAACACTAAATGCCATTGAGGATGAATAAATAAATAAAGTTTGACCTTTATGAAATGGTTAATCTTTAAAATAAAATTAGATTATTTTAATTTCACATTTATAGCCTAAACTTAGCTATGTTCAACCTACTTACATGTTTAAATAAACCTACTAATCTAATAGTGTTTAATAATTACCTACCTACCTAGGCAACACGTGTCAACAACTTATTAGCCATGAATTGGACAACTCAAATTTTATCAATTAATATTTTAAAATAAAAAAGGTGGGCCTTAATTGCCACATGTCGTCATATAATTGGTGTTTAGAAAAAAATGCGTCAAATGGTCAATGCAGGTTCCATGGTGTGCCACATGTCATCATTTTAATGGTAGAAACTTTATTGATTGAAATTAATGCAATAAATTTTTTAATTTGAAAATGAAAAAATAATTAAATTGTGACACGTGTCCACAAGCTAATTGTCCAATTTTTAAACACATGTCATATTTTTATTAATTACATTATAGTTACAAGGATAGTTGCACATAAGGTGCAACTACATTTGGATTAATATGTATGGATGAACATGTACATTAGCATTATATATACATGTTGCATACGTAGTGTTGCATGCAACTAAATGTCATGTCCAATTTGTTTTAGGCAACTACACAAATTTGCAATTGCATGTGTTACATGTGACTGAATTTTAGTTGCAAACAATAGTTGCAAAACCCAAAAAATTTAGTAGTGAGAACAAAAACATTTGTGTACAAAAAAAAGACCTATAGGCCACAAAAACACCTCAAACATCACCAATTATTCCTCATGAAATGAAAATTGGTGAAGCATAGAAGCGCACTAATAGTCTACAATAAAAGCCTAGGAAATAAGAACATTAAATTGAAAATGCAAACTCATAGGTTGAGTTTATATGAAGGAGTCGAAAATTTGAACTTCGACAAAGAGTTGTGTTGGAATTAGAAGATCTAATGCAATAACATGACTTTGATGTTCTAATTCAAAAAGAATAATCGAGACTCAACAAGTCAGAAAAGGAGGAAGTGGTATTAAGGTACGAATTTGGTTCACCTCCTTATTATCAAGAAGGCCAAGAAAATGAAAAGTTTGAACAAAAAGTTCAGAATTTTGAACCTTCGATTCATTATGTTGTTGAACAAAAAGTCATAACTTAGGGTATTAAAATATCCAAAAGAGTTGAACCAATATTTGTAACTAAACAAGAAATTATAGTCTTACTAAAAGTAAAACCAACAGTAGCAAAAGGTGTTTCTATGGTTGTAAGAGTGAAGTACAATGAACCCAAAGTTAATCAGTAGAATGGTAACATTAATAGTGGAGTTTCAAGGGATTGGAGTAGAGGAATTCATAATGTCAACAAAATTCCAAGACCAAATTCTCCATGTTACACATACTACCATCAGATTAAACATTAGATCAATGAATGTCCATTTATTGAAAATAATGTGAAGCAAGGCTTTGCTGAACATTTCTAGAATTTGAATCCAAAACCTACAAGAATAGGAAATCATGGACTTATTGAGCTAGAGGATCTATACCATGAGAGGGTTAGAATTCCAGATAGACTTAGATAATAAATTTGGAAAGATAATAGAGTAAAAATGAGAGCTTAGACTAGGGTAGATGTAGTACTCTATAAAGTTTGTTACAACAAAAAAATATTAGACTTACCTATGTAGGAACTTCAAATTTCAGAATGGAACTAATAAGATTTGTGCCATTGTATTTTGTGGTAATGCCTTAGTCTATAATTATAGTTACTAAAACTCCATTTGTGTCAACACTAATTACTATTGTTGGTGATATCAAATCCAGACCACACACTCCAAAGGGAGCAATATTTGTGAATTTGCATGAAGATTTTATTAGAGAGGTGAACATAGTTTTTGTCAGTCAACCATCAGATCAAGGAGGAAGTGACTTAAATCCACCGAGACTTTGAGGACCTCTAGGATATTTTGGATTGCCAATGGTGCATACATGCAGGCCACCACTACCACTAAGTAGACCTTATTGTCACCCATTTAACTATCTTGAGTATGTCAAGGATTCTGACCTAGATGTTAATGTTAAAGTATTTAAAGTTACCATTAGAGCAAATAGTGAAACAGATGATGTAGAAATTGTTAATTTGTTCAGTTTCATCATTAAATTTTTTTTTAATTAGTGTAATAATTATCTAAAAGATTATCCATATTGTACTTTTGCAAAATTGCAACTAACCTTTTGTAAAAGGTACAAAAAAGTTCAAAATGATGAACAAGTTTACTTGAAGTTGAAAAACATGAAGTAGGAGAAGAATGAAAGAGTGAAAATCTATTATGAGAAATTACTGAAGTTGGCCAATAATCTTCAACACAAGACAATAATTAGTTTCTTAACTATTTTTTTCAAAGCTAAATTACAACCATATCTGCGTGTAACAATAGCAAGTATGAAGAGATAAATTTTTTAACATCATAAGGAAGTAACTTTGGTTTGTGAAGAAGGAATTTCTAAAGTAGAAGCCATGAATAGTCTATCAATACCACAAAGTAGTAAAATAATATCAACTTAAAAACCTTAAATAATTCTAGAGGAAACATGAGTGTACTGTACAAATTGTCACAAGACAAATCATAATGTTGAAACCTATAGAGTCAAAAGGAAGGAAGACCTTGTTCTTGTAATTTCTGAGGTTATAACTCAACAAATTAAAGTATAAAAGCATGTGAGATAATCTTGTCATATTTGTGGTGATATTGGACATAAGGTCATAGATTGTTTTAAGTACAATGATATGCAAAATATGTTTAAGAATAAAGGAGTGAAGCCAAAAAAAAAACAAGTTATGGTAGAACCCAAGGTTTTAAATCCTTTAGTCCATATGGTGGATGTAAATATGGCCATCACCAGGAGCAAGGTTATTGAAGAACAAATGTTTAAGGATAAAGAACCAATAGAAAAGAAGTCTGCTACTGACTAGGAAGAGGAACAAAGACTACAACAATCTTTTGTCAAGATTATTTAGGAGATGCAAGCAGAGGACCCACTACAAAATTTGATTCTAAAGGAGAAAACATAGTGGAATACAAGTTGGGTAGGATTGCCAAAATTTGAGGTTTCCATAAAACGCATTGTGTCACAAAGTTTGGTTGCTAGTCCTATCAATAGAGTTATTATGTGGAACAAATATTCCAAGATATTTGTAAATAGATGTTAAAAACAACCTATACTTTGAGGTTAAGTTAATTACTAAAGATAACACCAAATCTTTAAGAATATATGTGGTAGAAATTGAAGCCAAAAAAACCAAATATAGCTACTAAGCAAATATCAGAATCTAATGTAACCATAGTGGTTGAGACACATCTTGAACTAGACACTATAGTTATGAAGGTAGATAACCAGATGGTAATTATCCAAGTACAAGTGGGGAAGAACATTGTTGACGATGTTTGGATAAATGGAGGAGCAAATGTGAACATTATAACAGAAAACCTCAAAACAAAGTTAGGTTTACCTAAACCAAAATCGGCTCCATACCACCTTAGAATGGCAGATTAGAATATGACTAGACCTTTAGGAATCATCAGGAATTTGAAGATTCACATACATGGTATTCCACATATAGCCACATTTATTGTTCTGAAAAACAGTGTGGTAGATTTTAGCTATTTTATGTTGCTAAAAAGACCTTGGTTCAAAGATGCAAAGGTTACACATGATTAGGGTAACAATGTCATTATTGTTCAAGGTAATGGAATAGTCAGAACAATATCAATTAACAAGAAATTAGGAGCAAAAACTAGAAGGCCCCAAGTACTTGTTTATTATGATTTAATGCAAGGGTTAACAAATGAAGAAAAGGATCTAATCTTTAAGACAATACGAAAACTATTCTCAATTGGCACAATTAAACTTTCAAAAGAAACAATTTCATTATTGAGTGTTGGAATATTAAAATTAGAAGCACTAAGGAATTTGATTCAAAACAAAGGACATTAAATCAAATAGTTGTAGAAGTGGTGCCTTCAATAATGAAATCAAAAAGATTTTTGTGTTAGATTGGAGGTTTCATTGGAAGACAAGGTTTATCTAGATTCCTATTACCATCATAGCTAGGATGATATTCAAATGGATGAGACACTAGCAAAAATACAGGTACAAAATCTTTAGATAATAGGTTGGACTTTGATAAAAGAAAAACATCTTGTTAAACTAAATCTTGATACATAAGCAATTCCACAATAGATCAAGGTTAATTCACAATTGACAAATGAGAAGAGTGAGGATCTTTAGATGCTACTTATGGAGTTCAACGACATGTTTGCTTGGATTTATAAAGATCTGAAAGGCATACCTCCAAAATTAGCTCAACACATAATTTAATTAGATACCTCAATACCACTAGCACATCAAACAAGGTATAGATTAAACCTTAATTATGTTGTAGCTATCAAATAAGACGTTGAAAAATTATTAGCAGCCATATTCATTCAACCAGTAGAGGAAGCTACATGGTTATCACCCATAGTAGTAGTGCTTAAGAAGAATGGAAAATTGAATATTTGTGTGGATTTTAGAAAGTTGAATAAGGCAACGAAAAAAGATCCTTATCCTTTGCCATTTTTTGATGAGGTACTGAACATTGTAGCTAGGTATGAAGCTTATTTATTTCTAGATGGATATTTAGGACACCATCAAATTTCTATAGCCCCTAAAGATAGGTACAAAACAACTTTTGTAAAAGATTGGGGAGTTTTTGTTCGGATGGTGATGCCATTTGGTGTCAAAAATGGGCCACCAACGTTCCAGAGAGTAGTTAATAGGGCTTTCAAAGAGTACTTAGACCAATTCATGAAGATATTTTTGGATGATTTCATAGTTCATAGCAATCTAAAAAGTCATTTAATGAAGTTTAAATTTTGCTTTCAGAAATGTAAAGAATATAAAATTAATCTCAATCCAAAGAAATGTGTTTTTATGGTATTTTCAAGACTAATTTTAGGGTACATAGTTTCCAAGGAAAGAAAAGTACCAAACCTTAAGAAGGTTCAAACAAGAGTGAATATGCTAGTACCTACAAACCCACAAAAAATTTAGGTCTTTAATGGTATGGCTTAGTTTTATAGATGTTTCATCAAAAAATTTGCCTTTATCATGTCACCAATTACCAAGTTGATGAGGAAAATATAACCCTTTATTTGGACCAAAGAGTGTTAAGAAGCTTGGGATCATATCAAGAAAAAGTACATGGAAACACTAATTCTAATACCTTTAAATTGGCAAATGGAGTTTCATGTGCAAATGGATGCATCAATGTTGGCAATAGGTGCATTGTTGGCATAGAACCCAACTGGTAAGTATGATTAGCCTATAGTATATGCATATAGACTCTTTAATAAAGCAGAACATGATTATACTACCATAGAAAGAGAAGCCTTAACAATGGTTTATGCTTTGCATAAGTTTAGACATTTTATGTTGGGAAACAAGTTTGTGTTTTATGTAGACCACATGGCTCTAGTGTACTTGGTCAACAGTCCATAGGTGTTAGGAAGGATAACAAGATGGTTTTTATTCTTGGAGTATGAGTTCACAGTAGTCTACAAACTTGGTAGAACATGTAGTTGTTGATGTTTTATCAAGATTGCTAGATAGTTCAAAACCATTGGTTGTCCCAAATTAGACTATGGATACGTCATTATTTTTTGTAGAACCTATATGGATGCAAGAAGTGAAATTTATTTAGAGACAAATCAGATGCCAAAAACTTTGAACCTAGCTCAAAAATAGAAGTTGGCTAGAAAGGTAGAACCTTTTACTCTAAAAGAAGGAATTATGTATAACATGGGATAAGACAGCAGAATGCGTAGATGTTTGACCACTTCAAAAGCACAAATTGTTCTAAAGGAGCTACATGAAGGAGTGACTGGAAGACATTTTGTTGTAAATATTACTACAAAGAAAATTATGGATGCAAGATATTGGTGGCCAACTTTATTCAAGGATATTGATGATTTTTGCAAAAGTTGTGACATTTGTTAGAAAATTGGAAGACTAAAAACAAAAAGTTTGGCCAAGTTGGTAACAACACTTCCAAAAGAACCTTCTATGAAATAGGGTCTAAATTTTATAGGTCCAATCAAACCAGCAAGAGGACTAATGGGAAACAAATACATTTTGGTAACTATAGATTATGCAACCAAGTGGGTAGAGGGAAAGGCACTTAGAACCAATATTGTAGTAATTAGAGCTAGATTCATGTACGAATATGTTCTGACCAGGTTTGGATGTCCATTGACCATAGTGACAAATCAAGGAGTACATTTCATCAATGACACAATAAAACATTTAACATAATAGTTTTTGTTCAAGCATGTGAGTTCAACTACATATTATCCGCAGGGAAATGGGCGAGCAAAGTCTATTACCAAAGTCATTAGTAGACTATTGACCAAGTTAGTCAATAAGAAAAAAACAAACGAGGATGAACATATGTCCATAGTTTTGTTTTCATATAAGATTGTTTATGGAGTGGCAAAAGGTTATACACCTTACCAGTTAGTCTATGGTTTGCATCCTCTAATGTTAATAGAATATGTTCTATCGACTATTAATGGGGACCACAAAAATGAAAAACTACCCAAAGTATTAATAACTAGAATTACAAACTAAAAAAGTTACATGAGAACAAATTGGAATTTCAGAACAATGTGGAAGCCAACCAGTGGAGCAAATTTTTGTGGAATCAATAAAAAAATGTAGAGAAGAAGATTTAATTTGGAGATTATGTTTTATGGTTTCCCAAGGGAGAAAAGACACATCTAGGCAAATTTAAGAAAAGATGGTTTGGTCCATTCAAAGTATAAATTTCTTACCCAATAATACTATTATTCTTGTTTTTATTAATAATTTTGAACCAAATCCAATATTAATCAATGTTAACAAGCTAAAACCATACAAATATGTGGATAAAACATTGAAGGGGATTCAAAGTTCAAAGGATCAGAAGTCTTTACAATTTATAGATGAAGAACACATGGAAGAAATATCTAATGAAGAGTTAGAAATACAATGGAAAATAGAGACCATTGGGACTAATCAGATAGGAGTATTAGAAAAAACTCTAGTAAATCTAATGGGTCAATAGGTTATGAAAAAATTCAAAGACCATGATTATACAATTTCACAGTCACTGGATTATGGGTTAAATAAGTTTGTCATATCAAAACAAAACTCTGTTGATTTGATGACTTAGCATAAGATAGAGGAAGTTTGTAATGTAGACAACACTAGGTCATTAGATATAGAGATGTCATCAGAAAAACCCAGTGCCACGTCCACAAAAGTTCTTATGTCAACATGTATTAACTATAGCCCATGTTGTTGTTAATATGAACTTTAACAAGAAACGACAAGTGTCAAAAAATAAGGAAAAAAGACAAATCATTAAAACATTAACCCTAAAGTGAAAAGTGAAATGTCACTTCATGAAATCACATGATTGCATTTCAAAAGGCAGTAAACAATATAGTGACTTTTTATTTTTTTCTACAATCAGGTTTCTATTGGTTTTTGTTTCCAGAATGAGTGTAGAAGAAAGTTTTGTGGAGAAATTGCAAAGACAATTTAAAGAGAAATTACAAAAGTTGAAAGAAAAATAAGAAAAGCAAAGGCAACAATAAAAATTTGCAAACATTTTGCCTTTGCAATCTAGGTCTCTAGAAAAAGGTCCTCCTTTTCCTCCTCTTGTTTATTCTTCTTCTTCTTCTTAGAGATTTTCTCCAATATCCAAGTTTGAAAAAGCTTTTAAAGTAATTCGAAAAAACAAGAAAGACTATAAAGAAACTCTGAGGAGATATAACTTTAAGAAGCCTAGAAGAGAGGTAGGTCCTAGTGAGCAAGTTGGTCTGATTTCCATTTTAAATTTTGAAGAAGAGAGATCCAAAAAAATGATTTGCAATAGGAATAAGAAGCACCATTACATCAAGAGGAACCTACTCAAGAGCAAATTCTAGAGGAAGTGCACATTCCCAATAAGAAGTGCATGAAAAGAAGAAGTTGGTAAGTAATGGCTACACATCTGCATGGGAAGAAGGTGTAGACTCATAAGGATGATGAGGGTAGGTACATTTTTACTTTTACAGAGCAAAATTATATAGAAATTTAAAGAATATTTTGCTTTGGACAAGCTCTAGAAAGAAAGAAAGAGCTTGGACAAACAAAGCTGGATTAGTAGGTTTGTTTAAGGTTGAGTGGAAGACTCCCCGTCACAACATTCTAGTTGAATTTATGAACAATTGGAAGTTGGATTCTAAACATAAAAGAATCAAGGTTATGTTGGGGAGGAGTAAAGAATTATAGACAAACATCTATTGGTAGAGGTTTTTAAAATTTGCCATATAAGAGTGACAAAAGCAAACCAAGTAAAGATGTTTGATGTCAGAGTAGCATTGGCAAATATAGTTGATAAAAGTCCTAGACATTTACAACACCTATGAAAGGTGGGTTGTAAAGAAGATGAGGTCAGAATATGCCAATAAAATTGTTGCCATTTTGCCCATTATCTACCAAAAAGATAAGGTGCATTATTTTAACAATAAGTCTACCATGATGATTTATAGAGCAAATCATGGAGAGTATGTCAATTGGGCTGCAATTATGTATTTTCAATTGGTCAAAGTATTGATCAGATGGGAAAAGTGTAAGAAAAACATGATTAAAGGAGTAGCCAAAAAATAACCAAAAAAGGATGTATGCCATTTTGCCATAAAAGTTATGTTTCATAAATGGTTTCCATTAGAAATAGTAGAGCCACAAGAGAAGAAGAAGCATGAAGAGTAGCCACAAGAAGATAAAAGAAAAAAAGAAAAAATCTCAGGGAGAGGTTTTTTAAAAACAAAAGACCTTTGAATCCTACACACATCTTTCCTAGAAAGGAAAAACAACCAAAGACTAGGACAACCAGAAAAGTAGTTTTGATGTTTCAATCTGATGATGATGAAGAGAAGGAGATTTTGTAGAAGAGGTAGATAAGATAAGAGGATACTGTAATGAGGGGTGGTATTAATCCTCAACAAGTAGCAAAATTATTGAGGAAACAACAATAACAACATCAAAGATAAAAGGAGAAATCCATATCTCCTAAATCTGATTCAAGACCACAAATCTCTCCCAAGCAAGAGCAAAGATTAAATTGGTAAGAGCATTAGAGATGGCTTAAGAAGGAGCAAAAATTTCAAGCTCAGTACCTAGAAAAGGAGTAGATATAGGATCTGGACCTAGATCTACTAGAAGTAGAACAATTTGTTCCAAAAGTATGTTCCCTTTAAGACCAAGTTGTACAACAGATACAAATGTATTTGGAGAAATTTAGATTGCACAAAAAAGTTTAAGATCTTCAAGTACAAGTTCCAAAGGTCAAACTCCTAGGTTTCATACACCAAGATCTGTGTAAGGGATAGAAGTAGAATTAGATGAACATAGGAAAACTACTAAATGTTTCAACAAGCAGCAGAGTATAGTGTACAAATGACAAATATTTTGTTTATACTTTTTAATTTGGAGATGAAGAATAAATTAATCATAGAGGAGAAGGACAAATCTGTCCAAAATTTGTAAGGGGCTTTGGAGAAGGAGCGAAAGCTCAAAGCAAAATTGTAGAATAAGAACAATGAGAATAGTTAGGTATTAGCAAAATTGCAAGTGACCAAATAAAAGGTAAATAATATGGGGAAACATAGCAAGGATCTAGAGAACATCATAATAGAAAGGGGTTCCTTGCAGGTAACTTTAAAGGAGATAGATGCCAATTATTGGAACTTAAAGGCAAAGAAGGATATTCTGAGTGTAGAACATAGTGAACTTCAGAAATATTACAAGAACATGGAGTAAACTTTCTTGAAGCATCAAAAGGAGTTAGAGGAGTTTAGAGTGGACAATGCCAATGCATATCAAACCAAGAATGAGGTACAAAGGAAATGTGACCAGAGGTATGCACAAATGGACAAAAATTTGTAGAAGTAGAAGGCCTTTAATGAAAAGTTGTAGAAACTTCTTGAAGAGACCCAAAAGCCTTCAATTATGATAGTGTATTTTAAAAAAATAGTGAATTCAAGAAGCATAATACTTTGTTTCAAGTAAAATTCAAGGCATTGTCAATGGAGGAGAAAGATGTAGATATATGGTGGGATGCAATGTAGGACATTGTCCAGAAAGATATTGGAAAGGTCTGTAAAAGGTATGAGAGAAACGAAAGGCTGTATAGACACAAGATTTTTCAAATGGAAAAAGTCATGCCATCATTTGAGTATGAGCCTTTATTTCTATTTCCAGAACCAAAAAATTTAGATGAAGAAGAAGACAAAGAGAATATTGATGGTGTTAGACCATTAGGTACAAAAACAACATAGGAAGAACGAAGAGACTTCAGAAGAGGGAAAGATAGCTTTCTGAGGGAGGTTGTTAGTAAGACATTTACATCATAATAGACTTTTAAACAAGTAGAATTTGTTTTGTTCCTAGGAATATGCATATGCAACCATAGAAATAGGGGAGTAGATACAACCTAAGGAACATAAAACTCATAATTCAAGAGGTTCAACAAGGTCAGATTCAACTTGCATCAAAGTTACAACAATAAGAGCAAACTTAGATTACATCAGATCTATAGTCACATCAGTAGATACAAGTTGCATCAGAGTTCTTATCTAGATTTGGTAGCAGGTTGATAAAATAAGTAGGTTGTTAAACCTAATAGTTGTCTTAACGTATTATTTGAATTAACCTATAGTACTGATTTAACCAGTTATTAAACATGGTAGGTAATGTTACTGGGTTAGGAAGATAGGTTGATAGGTTGGCCAACAAGTGGATTACAAAACCTATATTTGGCAAAACCATTAGTTGAACAAGTAGTTAGCCATGGTGTATTTTTTTTTGAAAATTTGGATTCTTAGTCTTGGTACTGGCTAATGAATGTTTATAATGGTCAATCATGAATGTTGTAGTTGAAATAACTAATGTAAGAATTAGGAGGACAAACCTATTGAAGAGCTTTTCAATTATGTGTTTAATATTCATTTATGGAACATGAATCAACTATTTGCAGCCAATTTCCTTTAAGCTTTGAGCAATATGTGTACATGTTTAGTTTAGGATTGTAGTTAGTTCAAGTTTTATTAGAGTCTTATGTGTACTTGTTGTTTTAAGAACCTATTGTTGAAAAATTCAAAAGTTGAACAACCTTAATGGGAATAGAAAAACCATTAACATTTCATGACCACGTAGTGGATTAGAATTCAAAAGTAATCACACTTAAAATTTTTGGTTAGATTCAATAGTTTTAATAGATTAAGTTTGAAAAATAATCATGTTTGAAATTTTGATTTGTCACATGTTTGCATGTTTTTTGTAAACTTTAGGATTTCAATTTCTAATCTTGTATTAGTTTGAAAACATTAGGAATAGGGTGCGGTTAGTGTAAAGTTTTTAAAGAAAGATAGGCACTCAATTTGTAAAAGAAGTTTTATACAAACTTTTGACTACTAGGAGGGGTCATTCTAAAAAAAATCTTATGTTAAAAAATAATGCAAGGGCTTTCCTAGAGCCTATTGATTTTAGAAAATGTCAAGAGTAGTTACTAGTAGTTTTAAAAAATAGTTATAACATGTTATATATCAACTTGTTTAGGAACATGCACAAGAACATGATGAACATCAAGTACAACCTATGGGAGATGAACTTGTGAATGTACCAAACATAGATGTAGCACATAGGGGAGAAGTTAATGAACATCAAAATGTCATAGAACCAGTTGTGCAAAGAGACTTACTAACGCTTTCAACTACTCATCAAGAAACACCATAAACAATAACCCAACCAAGGGTAATGAATGTTTATAATGATGACAATCATGAACCTATTTAGTTGTTTGATGAGGTTGTATCTATATGACAACCATGGCAATTTGTAACCCTAAAATTGATGCATTTACACCAATTATAACATCTTCTGGTTTTCAAAACCAAACACCACACACCAATATTCATTTGGTATCCACTAATTAAGAGATGGAATGACTTCACCTACTCAATAAATTGGAGCAGTTTCATCAAATTGACCAAAGATTGTTTAATCAATCAGTTTCTATACCACATGTAGAACCTATTGAACCTAATTCACTAGAAGAAAAACATGTATTTTCAACTATTCTTTGCAACAAAATTTTAGTCACAAGAGACATTTTGTAATTAAAATCCTTTTAGTCGCCTAAGACAAGTCGCATGTGATAAACTAGTCGCAAATGACAAAGGGTATTGTATGAAAGAAAAAGTCAACAAATACATTTCATACTTTGACTCCATTGT
>Ga0116227_10003365_pt1 | contig 35634 bp, 23 predicted proteins | sample S1TSphgellanicum_FD_89693 | JGI IMG/M metagenome (GOLD analysis project Ga0116227, IMG submission 89693) | Host-associated microbial communities from peat moss isolated from Minnesota, USA - S1T2_Fb - Sphagnum magellanicum MG | ecosystem: Host-associated > Plants > Peat moss > Unclassified...
GGAGGGTGGCGGGCTACAATTATAACGTTGTGGTGTGGCGGAGTAAGGGCAAGGGGGGGGGGCCAAAATCTTTTTTTTTTTTTTTTTACTCGACAACTTCAAGAGAGAAAGGAAAGAAGATTCGAAACCTGTTTTCCGGCTTTTTTGGTTGGCATAATAGAAGCTCTTTCTTGTAACAACGCCAACTCCCTTTGGCAACACCAACACCAACACCCTCCGGCAGCAGTATCACCAACAATAGCAATAGTAGCAACAACAACAATAACTCAAGAATTTACAAGCAAAAGAAATTTGTGGCCTTCAACATGAAGCATAGAAAGTGTAGTTTTTCTACAATTGAGTTGCAAAGAAAGAAGAAAATGAAATGTATGTAGACGGTGGCCGTGCAATGGTTGTCGTGAGCATTTAGAAATCCTAGCTTATTATGGAGGAAATTTTCTTGACAAAGGAATTCTAGAAAAACTAAAAGGAGAAAGAAAGGGTTGGGTCTTTTATACCGTCGCCAACAAACTGAAACCCTAAGTACCTAATAGTGTATAGTTGCTTAAGACTGTACATTAATTTTAAAAGCGCACATGGGCATGCCCGTAATTGGCCATCATGTATGAGGCCATGTATGGGCATGACACACACAAGGGAGCTTATGAGCTTCTTAGACTACTAGCAAGTTTTCATCATGTGCCACAAGAATTTTGTGTTTTGGAGGTGATTCTATCAATCCTGACAAAACAAAAATTTGCTTCATGTTTATTATCATTTTTGTACACTAACTATTTGCAATTGTAAGTCTAGTTCCTTTAGTTTGGTGCAAATCATCTCTTGGCATGTAACGAAATAAAAATTGATGGATGTTGCATTTCAAAAGCTCTTTAGCACATTGTTCAGCATATTGTTTGTGGAATATGAGCTCAAGTTAGCTCAGGCGTCTGCTTAGTGTGGCTTTGCAAATTGATTATCCCCACCTTGGGATGGGAGGTATAGCTTGAAGGGATGTGCCACCAAGAGACTAGACACAATAACAAGTTTATCTATGTCAACAATTTTTTGACGAATATGTGACACATGAATGTTGTAAAGGAGTGGAAGCAAGTATTATAATTCCTACACTATCAAAATCATTGGGTCCAGGCAACAATTACTGCACCTTAACATATTTTGGGGAGAAAGCTAGCTTTGGTTTGAGAATCTATTTGAACTAGATTATAAATGAGAAGCTTGTGAGCTTATGAGAAAGCTTTGCACGTCTTGACTATGTAATGTGCACATGACACCTTGCACATGGTCATCTGGAACTGTAATGTGTAAGAGATTCTAGAAAGAATGTGCTCTTTGACTTTTGTTAACTATCACCCAAGTAGAGGTCATTATTGTCTAGTTGAAGTAGAGTTTGTTTCCATGTTAGCATGTGGGCTAGTTTGTACAAATAAGGGAATTTGAAAGTGGAGCTTGATGTGGTAGTTGTGGTAGATGCTATGTACAAGTTTTAATGGAAGGCTAGACAAGGAAATGAAGTCTTTCTATTATTTGAGACTTGGGGACTAAGAAAGAGTTCTCAATTGCTCTTCTTAGAACTACCATTATTGATTTTTTTATGATTTTATTAGTATCTGGTGTTGTTATTTATAGACCACTAGGCAACTTGGGAGTTTGTGGGCATATATTTAATTATAATGGAGAAAGAAGTGGCTCACATAAGAATGAACAATTTCATTCATACTAGTATTCTTTTATATCGCTTTCTTCTCTTTTTCATAGTTCTTTGATTTCTGGCCATTGATGCACAGGTTACCTTTGACATGTTTGCAGAACATCTTGTGGCAATAGTAGTTTCCAGCTGGACATTCAAGTTCCAAACCATCCATTTGAAGAAACTCAAGTCCAATTTTTTTTTACTGCAATCTATAATCACCTTCATCAATCAGAGTTTCTTCATAATAGACAAAAAAACATATTATTGCTAAGGCTTTTGTTTTGTGGATTTTATAAAGCTTTTGTTTTATGGATGCCACCAATAAGGATGGATTGAAAGTTGAATTAGTAAAAGAAACTTGAGTAAAAAAGCTAGCCAAAGTTATTGCAATTGCTAGAGGTGAACATATACAACAAAATTGGTGTGTGACCTAATTTGAAATATTATAATGTTTTCAAAATGTCCTAGTTTTTTTTGCTTTAATTTAGTTTCTTTTGTTTCAGTTTAGCTTGCTATTTCAATCTGGACACTTTGACATTACTTGAAGTTGATGCACATCCACTTGTAGTTATGATTTTAAGTGGGTAAAACTAGGTTGTAAACAATTCTCAATAACCACTACAATGGAATTTGTTGGATCTATTTCGTTGTCTTCTACATCATTGTACTTTTCAACTTCTGGAATATATGTGAAAAGAGGGGTGAATGCATTAACCTCCATGGCTTCTACTTGGAAATCAAATGTGAAAGCTTTTGTGATCCCTGTTTTGTCCCAACCTTTGGCATTCATTCCATCCATGTCCTACACTTGTGTCCATGCTGAATCAACCATCCTCAAATTTGAGGTTTGAGATTATTATTCTTGAAATCAATGAGTGACTCTTTCCCATCACAAATTTGTTATTTGATAATATTTGCAGTCCATTTGTTGAAATTGGCTTTGAACACATGTTTCAAAGGTTGTTGAATAATGACATTCGCAAGTTGCAATTCATTGGTACAATTGGTAGGAACAAACACAACAAGTATGCTTGGGTGCTCTTTCTTGATCTAATCAAGAAATTTTTTACTTTTGTGTACATTTCAACAATCAATCAACCATACAAGCTTTTGATTTGCTTGTAAGTCAAGTTGTTGAATCTAGTTATTTAGGTAGGCCAACAAAACCTTGTGAACAAAATCCTTTGTTGTCTTTAGCGTGGACCAATGAATTTCACTAAATGTAAGATCCCAACCTAAGTTAATACATTTTAGTTTTCCCTCATTTGAAGGAGGTAAACACCTAAATGTTGTACGTGTGAAAACAACTTGTCCAAGAAGTAAGTTTCCATTTGATGTAGAAGATACCACAAGTGTTACTTGTTTCTTGTCCTCCACCCCTAATACTTGAATGTGTTTTAAAACTTTGCTTTCCTAGGTTTTTTCTCTAGTGGTTGGATCCCAATTTATTCAATGTTGACCACAAGGCATGGAGGAATCGAGTAAAGTTTCATTAGGTAAGCTATTTTATACGCCATGTTTTGTCTTTGTTCATGCCAAATTGTTGGCATTTTGTTGGTTGTTATTGTTGCCATGCGAAAAGACCAATTCATGTAATGTTTTAAAAAAATTCTGGTCCATTCCCTTATGACAACAAATCCTCCATGACCATTACAAAGAATCTCAAGAACAAAGGATTCAATCATACCTCTTAAAAATTGATTGAACCATAGAAGTAGATAATGGTTGTCCAACACTTCTCATCTTTTGTAGCATTGTGACAAGTTCATCTCGAAGTGTAGGATACTCTTTTAAAGATTAGCAGATGTTATTTCAAATGTTTCATTGTTGTATCTTGTTCTGTTGCTTGTAGGTAATTTGGTCAAAATTTTCCTTTTCGTGTAAATCAAGTCCACAAGTTGCTCCTGGCTAGTTTTTCATACGAGCTTGGAACTCCTGGACTTCGGTAAGTGGTTCGTAAATAATGAACAACATCAAAATTTGCTCCATATTTTTGGACTATTGCCATTATGGGTGGCCATATATGTGGCTGAAACCAATTTGTGTATTGTCTTCTTGATTTTTGATGTTTGGGCTTGCTTTCTTCTTAATTGTTTACATCTTCCTCTTTGTTGGCCTCTTTCTTGATTTGCATTTCAAATTGTAAAATTGCGACAAACTTTCTTGGTAGACCAACATGGCATTTTTCTACACTCTTTGGTAATATGGAATCGTCTTGATTGTTAGTCTCATTGTAGAATTCTTCAACCTCTCTTTGCAAAACTTCTTTTCATTCCTCTCTTATGACAGTTTTGAACAAACCAATGAGCAAACTTTATTGCAATTTTTCTACACCCATTTTCACTCTTCAAACATGCACATAAAACAACACATGACAAAAACTTCTATGTTTTTCTTTCCCTCCCTTGTCACCATATTTACAAACAAGTCCTCGCACAAAATTCACAAAGCAGCAAAGTTAAAGATGAAACCTCAAGAAACAAAAAAAACCACAAATTTTCAGAAAAAAAAGAAAAACAAAAACTTTCAAGAAAACAAGAAGTTGTTTAATCTGGAATGTACTTTCAATATGTATTGTACACAATTTAAAATCATTGCTGAATTTTATAAAATTAAAAATTTGAGGCCAAAACTCATGAGTATTTTGCCGGCACTTGCCAAACCTAAAAAGGTACTATAGTAACTCTACTATACATTTACATGTCCCAAAACATTTACATGGCTATGTAAGTGTATACACACACACACACACACACACACATATATACACATGATAACAATGTAAAGTAAAATGTAAATGATTTACACTTACACAAGATATATACCTACCAGAAAAGTGTCATTATATAACCTACCAGAACTGCATATTTTATTTTCTAAGAATCATAATTATGAATCCTAAGAAACTCCCTTCTGATAAGCACTCGACATTGGTTTACACATATTCACAAAAGTGCAGTCTGTGTGGTCTACACGCAGGAACTAAGAACCAGTGTGTTTCTCAAGAATTTTTGTTTGTTGCCAATGCAAGGATAATCCATATGAAGATGTCCAAAAAAGTTGGCAATCCTCCTCAGGAAGATAAAAAGTACAAAACTTTAATCTGCCTCCTATATCTTTGAATACGCAATCAAAGCCATTTAGGTATAAAAGTTTGTTGATTTTACTAATTTTTCCTCCCTCATTTCTAGTGATTGAAAATCTCCAAAATCACTTCATTTTCAAGTTTTCAAATTTTCATTTTTTAATTTCATTTTTTGGTGAAATTTCGCCATTGAAAAAGCTGCAAAGAACATGTGTATTTGGGCAATCTAGATAGGCTTGGTTTCTATGATCTCACCTGAGAGAGAAAAACATATCTATGGGAGAGATGGCTGAGTGCTTTATGGCTCCGGTTTTGAAAATCAGCATAATTTCTAAAACTACTGAGGGCTCTAATTCCTCCCTCTCCTTTTCTCGATAAGTATTATTCACAAAAGGGACCAATTTACGCGCGCACACACACACACACACACACACATATATATAGTTTTGTCAAATAGTGTACCTTCATAGTTACTGAAGGTTGTGAGGACCAGGAATGTGACCACATCCAATGTACCCAAAGCACTGATTGCAAAAGTAGTTTTCCAAAGTCTTCATCCCACAAATGAAGAAACAAGTCAAAATTTGGAACCTTTGTTCTCTCTAAATTTTAGCTTTCCAAATTGCAAAACATTTTTCTTTTGCAATATGGACTTTTTCATTTGCTTTTGGCAATTGCCAGGATCATAAATGAAATGTCCATAGATGAACTTACAACATGCTCTTGATTTTTTCCTTTATTATGGTGCGAAAACTGAATGTTCATAGATGAAATTACAAGAAGCTCATAATTTTTTCACTCTATTGTGGATGAGAAATGAATGCTCATGTATGACCCCTCTGGTTCACCCGCTACTTGAGATGCTGGAGAAGGAGAAGAATCAGAATCAGAATCTGTGCTATAAGGAAGAACTTTCTCATCAACCTAAATGACAAACATCTGTCTCTTGTGTATGATGATATGTGCAAGAATTTGAAGTCTTCTTTGATGCATAGCAGACATGGATGATAAGAGCAAGGTGTAAACATTGTCTCTGTACTGTTAAGAAATTACCAAATGGACGTCAAGCTCAAGCTTCATATGCATGTTAAAGGGCACCCCATGAATTTATAAGCATGTGGTCTCATAACTTGCACCAAAGAATTCCAGAATTCTTCAGGTCCAAGAGTCAATACTGGCTTGCATCTAAGCTTCTAAGCTTGAAAATCCAGATCAATATATCAAGAAGCTCTAGATTAGCTTCAAAAACTTTTGACATCAAGAAATAAAACATTGAGCTTAGTAGCTCAAGACATGGAGCTCAAGAACAAGAAACCCAACAAAATTGTTTGGTACACAGTGCTCTCAGTCTATAGACCAAGAAAGATGGACTTATTGTTTTGAGCAATGGAGATAGAGAAGACTTTTTAGACATCTTCACCAGGAGGCAACTCAGCAAGCTTTGGAGGCATGCCAAGCACACGCTCCATGTCATAACGAACTTCAATGTTGCGGATGCTGTAACCCACCACCATGAGCCAATACAAAAGCTTTGCTAACTCAGCTGCAGTTGTCTCTGTTGCTGCTCTCTGCAGACCCCCAAGAAATGATTTCAGAATTGGAAAGCTCAACACAGGGTGCTTACAAAGTCAGGTGAACAGAGAACCTTGACTGAAGGATGATTTCTTTTCAGGGTGTCCCAACTACTTCAATCTCATGTACCATAGATGCTGCATAAAGAAAAAGATCACAAGCAAACCTTTAGCTGGGTAGGATCTGGAACACCAAGTAGGCGCTGAACAAAAGTGTTCATAGCCTCCAACGCATCCTCTCCTGCACTTGTTGTTAACTCCTGCAATAACAAAGGACCATATCTGAGTGAGGGAGAACTAAGAAACCTACATTGAAAACTTGGGACCTGCAAGAGCATCAGAGAATGCATAGTTATTTTTTACATTCAAAATTCAAATGCAAATAGCAAATCCTGCATCTCCAGCACTTTGCCAAACAGTGATGATCACATATGAAGCATAACCCAAATCACCATGGAAGACAATAACAGCTTAGGATCTCGTTAGTCAAATCTCAGGACCACAATGAGGAACACTTGACCTTGGGGTTGTGTCTAGAAGCCTGATTGTTGTGACAAAATTTCTTGACAGTAGAAACTTGCCTGCAAGTTTTGAGGTTGAAGGGACTTGAGATATTCAAGAAGCTCATTGCGGCCACCTAAGGCTCTCCCTCTCTGCTCCAACTGGCTTTTCAAGTCCTCTACCTCAGATTCAAGCATCTCAATATACTCAACTGCACCCATGCTCTCGGGTCCTTCCTCTTTATGCCATCTCAATACCTCCCCACTCACTTTTGTCTTTTGCACTCCAACTGCATATGCAGACTCAATCTGCAGGAAGGAACCATAATTCTCATCAACAAGACAAGCAAAACTCCACATTTCCACCAACTTAGAACTCAAGTCAGGAACATATGTGACATAAGCAGAGACAAATGACCACATCTAGAAGAAGGGAAATCCCATAGCATGCTTGCTCATTAAAATGCCATCTTGACTTTGAAGAAGATGCTCACTGGAAGGTAGTTGCGGTCTGGAAGAGCTGCCTGGGTCAAGCTTTGTTGTAACTCAAGACGGTATTGAGCATTTCGGAACATATAGCCCGTCATCATAACACTATACATCAGCTGAGCCAAGTTCTCTGCAACCTGTAATAAAAAAGGAAGGATTCAAGACCCTTTTCATAAATCCATCATACAACAGATGTCCATACTTGAAATTTTAAACAAAAAAACTGTCGAAACACAAATCTGCAGTTTCACCTGAATATTCAAAAATCAGCATAATGTAGTTGCAGCTGCAACCTGCAATGAAATGTTTTCACAAAAAGAAATTCTCTACAAAAAAATCTCAGAAACACATACATCCATACAGATGACGACAAAACACATGGTGCTGTTCACATACGGTAGAAACTCGGACATCAAAAAACTGTGGAGGAAGTGTGCCAAGCATATTTGTCACAGTCTGGCGCATTGCCTCCACCACCTGCTCTCAGAAACACAGAATGCTTTTAAGCAAAAGGTTTGACAATTACATCAATGTACATCTTCTGACTACAAGATTTTTCTTTGTGTGGCTTTTCAACAACAAGTCAAACATGCACTTGTGTGTTTGTCCATGCATTTTCTGCATGAATGAATTCATACATCTTGCTGACAATTTTGCATAAGATCAATCTGGTTGGCCAAACAACAGAGGGAATCCTGTACCTGATTTGGAGCTCGCTTGACAAAGCGCTCCATGAATTCAGGTTGGACATTCTTCACGTACTCCAGTAGCATTTCCCTTCGACTCTTCAACTACAAAGTAAAAAAAACAACATCACAATACAATTCTCTGTCAAAATTCAGGAAACCATATACAGTATATACATGCGGTAATAAAGAAAGCTTCTGGAAAAACAGAATAAGGAATGATATATGTCATCATTACAGGAAAGAATATGAACCCTAAAACATAAACAGCAAAGCATCCTGGAAATAGATTTGTGTACACCTCCTAAAACCACAACCCTAATCCATTCCCTAAAGAGGAGGCATTGGTAATGAAGACTTCTGCAACAACATCCACAGCTTCTCCTCCTCCTCTTCTTCTTCTGCGATCTCTAGAAACACATGTGGATACTGGCAATCGGAAACAAGACGCCAATTAAAGGCAGCAGATTTAGTATCTAAAAAGTGTCCAGAATTAGGGTTTAGTGTCTGTAGGAAAGGAAAGGGACACAGACACAGACGCACAGAGAGAGAGAGAAGACTTACGATAGATTCACGGTCTGGAGCTGTGGGAGCGGCATCTTCTCCATCACCGGAAGAAGCTCCATTGGAATCAGCAGCGCCATCATCATCAGCTACAGCCGCCACTAACTTCCCTCTCCTCAGTTTGTTTCCCACCTTCTTCTTCTGCCTGGCCCTAATCCTCCCCGGTCCATCTTCAACTCCACTGAAGATCCCCACTACTGCAGCACAGCCTCGAAAGCTCGGCACCTTGGGAATCCGAAGATGCAGGACCTCGGATGATGTCGACGGCTGTGACAGGGAGAAGGAGATGGAGGAGGAGGAGGATGAAGACGAGGGCGAGGAGTAGCTTAAGCTCGAAATACCTAGAGGACAGTGAAGCGACAGAGATGATATTGCCATGACTTCTCGCCACCAAAACAACGAAAACAACAACAGCGACGACAACAGAATTCTCGGAACAACGCAATCCTCGAAACCTCCTTCCTTCACTTCCAGTGAACTTGCTTGCCACTTCTTCTCAGCTCACACAATCCAAAAATTCAGATCAATTTCAGCAAGTTCTTGAGTGTTTTGGTAATGGGTTGTTGCCAGATTTTGCCAAGAACCACCGTTGGCGAAGAGCAAGATTACGTCGCAAACATTCTGTCCTCTCGTAGGAAGTACTTCCACAACAAAGGAAGCGCAAAACGGACAAACACCCAGGCTTCTTTCCCTTTTCCACGTTCCCAGATCTTGAACTATCCAGTAGCCAAAAGTTCCCCGAATCAGAGAACAAGATAGCCAAGTGTGAGCACACGTTCTCTGATAGGAGATCTCTGTTCTCAAGTTGGAGAACTTTGTTCTCGAGTAAGGGGAACTTTGTTCGCGACGCGAAGAAGAAGAGCGCCTGCGCTTCATAGCTTTGGGTTTTGGGTTGTTGTTGTTCTTCTCTTCGCGCGGAAGCTCAGGTGGATTTTCTTCGGAGGGTTTGGAAATGTTTTTTGTTTGGAGATATTTCGGTTACTGGCTTTATGACGATTTTCCTTTTCACAGCAAATGCATTTCTCTTCAGGTATGTCTGAAATTTCTGTCCTTTCTCTTCCAGCCCTTATCTTGTGTGTTTTCCGAGTTTTTCGATTCCAGTTTCTTCCCATTTCGTTGAGGATCTTTGAAAAGGGTTCTTTTCAGCAACGGAGAATGAAGTCTGATATATTGAAATTTTCGGCGTAAATTTTGCGTTGGAGGTAGTAGATAAACTACTAGGGTTTGCGACTTTGGCAAAAGGTTTAGGGTTTTACGTAGTCAAACACAATCATCAGGGCTGTGTTGAATTGCATGATTTTTTGGTCCATTCTTATCTGAAATCTTATGAAGACCATAATGTTTTTGATAGAAATGTTGTTGATCCTCATCTTGTTAAACCTAATCCAGTTTGCAATTGATCAGAAGTGTGCACATTGCAAAGCTGAATCACTCACAACAACAGCAATTATTTATCTGTGAGCAAGAGACAACAACAGCTGCAAATTGAGTACAGGAGGTGAAGTAGGTGTCAAGAAGTGGGTTTTTTTTCTGAGAGGAGAAGCAATGGCGACAGTGAGACAAAGGTTCAACCTGGCACCAGACTATGGGGGAGAATTAGGGTTGGGGCCTGTTTTGCCACCTGCACCATCAGGTCCTCCTCCATGGCGACGGAGATTTGAGAATTTTCTCTGGATAGCAGCTGCAACTTTTGCAATTTATTATGGCGACTCGCAGAAGCATCTTTTCCATGTCTTGTTCTATGATCCCCGCATCCGCAGGTCAGATTTTCCAACCATTTAAGCCATCCACTACCCTCCTCCTGCTTCACTCTGCAGTTTTTTTTCGTTATTGGAATCCTTCAAGTACATAAGCATCTTTTCCATGTCTTGTTCTATGATCCCCGCATCTGCAGGTCAGATTTACCAACCATTTAAGCCATCCATACCCTCCTCCTGCTTCACTCTGCAGTTTTTTTTCCTTATTGGAATCCTTCAAGTACATAAGCATCTTTTCCATGTCTTGTTCTATGATCCCCACATCTGCACAGCAGAATTCCCAACCATTCAAGCCATCCATAGCTTCATCCTCCACTCTGCTTTTTTTTCCCCCCTTATTTGAATCCTTAAAGGACTTTGGGTTTTTTGCTGCTGCTTGTCATGATAATTTTCTAGCACAGATTCCTTCATTCTGATGCAGTATGATTTTAAAAGCTTCTAAACTGTAATAGCAGTTCATTCTTACAATTTTTGTAGCTTGACAATACAAAGTATGTGTCTGTGAGAGAACATATATATATATGTTTTCCTGTTTGCATGAATTTTCAAAATTCTCTAAACAGGTTTTCTCTAGTCTTCATCTTGAAAGAAGGATCCAGTTTGTCAACATCTTTGTTGGGTTGCTGGAGGGTTTTAAGATTGTAACTTCTGCTGTCGTTTCTCACTTTTCTTGGGTTGATTTTTCAGGATTCCGTTCAACTTGGGTTTAGTCTGCTTGGCCATAAATTCAGTAATCTTTGCATATTTAGCAGTTTGGCTCCGCCATATCATCAAAACCGAGGAAAAATGGGAGCTGATTGCACCTGCTGCAATTCCAAGTGCCACTTTGATTGGTTTGACTGCCTGTCTCTTGTAAGTCTTTTGAGCTCCAGTTTTCTGTAACATGAAGCATACATTTATATTGTTTCTTTTGGTCCCTGTCTCATGGGTGCAAACTTTCTGTTTATTTCAGAGCAGATTTCTTATTAACAGTACCATAATATTCTCAAGTTTTTCCCAAGAAGATCCAACACTGGTACATTTGTCATTTTGGTAGTACTTAAACCTCTTCTGGGTGTTCCAGATTTTCAATCGCCCTTTGGCCAATTTGGGGTATTTTGACACTCCCGCTACTTGTGAGTCTCATGATTCAAACCCACATGAACTGATTACAGATGAAGGGATTTCAGAAGATGCCACCAATGCTTGTAAATATAGAATTAGGGGTTAATCAAGTGATACTGTCCTTGCATTCTTGGAAAATGGATTATATAGATCATTGCTTTGATTCATGTGATGGGAGAGAGACATGTGTCTCTGAACTCTGACTCATACTTCCCTTTTGTAGTTTTTCCAGTATCAGGTCTTGCGGTTTGAGGTTTTTTTAGTTGAGGTTTATTTGTTATTTTTTTCTACAAGTGTCTGACAGAAACTTGTTGGAGTGCAGTTTACATTGTTCATGGCTTTCGTTGTGATCTCCCCATACCTTCCTCCATACTCTAGATCTGATGGAGAATCACTCCGCTCAGATTAACAGCAAAGGGATCCTTAGATTGTGTTTTTTGTTAGTGTTTCTCATGGGAGTTTGGTGAAGATCTTCAATCCCATGAAGGCATCGTACAGTTTTGCACAGAAAAAAAAGTAATTTGCTTATCCAATTCAACACTGCTGCCGCCAGTGCTGCTGCCACTGCAGTTAGTCCTGGTAACTCATATGTGAATATTGTATCAATAACAGAGGTGTATTCTCTTGTTGTCGGAAGTGAATTAAATTTACACTGAAATTGATTTCACCATACATGATCATGGTGCACTACCATAGTACAGACAATAAATTGGACTTTTCTCAACTGGGTGGGTGCTTCCACAAGTGATCCTTTTACCATGTATAAAATCCTGTGAGTATATTATGAAGCCAACAGTGAAGTTACAAAGTTATTACTTGCATGCTTGTGTGTTTTCTTGTTTCATTTTGCTCATGGTTCCTGACTTGTTCTTTTTCAGCAGTTAAGGTTCTTTTGCCACAACTGAATAGACACATCTGGAGCTATAGCTGGATCTGTTGCAGATGCATTCACACATCTGCTTGGAAGATGCCTACTACAACTCTGGGACAAAGTTGTCACATTTTTATTTCTGGTCCCCAAAGTTGTCAATTGGATTCTGGAGATTTGGAGCTGCATCTGAGGTTGGCCAATTTCTATAGAGCATGGCTTCACTCCTCTTTCCTGCTCATACCTTAGTGAGGTAATTGCCTGCTCTCTTCTTTGATCAATTTGAGAGTGAACAGGTGTAGAACATGCTTTCATTAGAACATGGTTTTCACAGGATGGATAGCTGTGATGAGCATTTCAAGTAATTATGAAATATATGTTTCTGGTCCTCTTGGTTCATATATGCTCTGGTGCAATTGCAATGCCCAGAGAATCCTTGTATCCTCAGAATAAAATATGTAGAGTCACACCTCATACTCTGGCAAGCTGAAGAAAGAAAAGGCAACAATTACATTTACAGTTCAATTTCAGCTTGATATCTGCTTCTTGCATTAGACAGATGGCTGATTGAGGAAAGTGACTGTTGAAAGAAGTCTATTGGCATGTAGGCAAAACACATCCAATTGAGGGAACAAGGAGAAGTGCTTCTGTTTATGCAATTTTTAGGGTCATTTTACAGCATCCTTTGATTGGAAGTTTGACACCTTTGGTTCAAGGTCAAGAATGGAGAGAAAGAAGCAGGAGCTGGATGCAAATCTTAGGTGACTTTCTACTCTAAATGACACAACTAACACAAGATTGCAAGCAACAAATTGAGGTACTCAGAGAGTTTCTCCTCAAACTCAGTGTTGTGGTAGCTATTAGGACCTATCTTGCAGGAGAATTCCCAAAGACCAGATCAAAATCTTGAGACTTGCAAATTGCTACCAAAGATTACAGGTCACAGATTTATTTACCTTCAAAACTGCAGATCTTGGTCTGGGTGATCCATACAAGCTTTTGGTCTGTGCAATTCTGTCTTGTTGTGGATTCTTTGGCACACAGACAGAATTGCTAATACTCTCCTCGAACTCATAGCACAAGTAGGCATATGCTTCAAGGCATGTGAATTTAGCAGAGTTTTCCTACAAATCTTTTGTTTGAGGAAATCTCAGCATTCACAAGCAAATAGAATCTGCACCTCCTCGTATGTTAAGATACTTGTAATCTGCAAATTCGTGCAGAGAGACACTTAAGAAACAATCATCCTCCTCCTGCCATCATTTTTCCTCATAGATGAGGCATTCATCTGCCTCAAGATGTTCACTCCAGTGTTGGGCAGTAATCAGATTTTTACTGGCAGTACTGGCTGTCTAAAAAACTGGAATTAGAAGAACCTCAAGTTGTGGTGTTTTGAAAGGCCTCAAAGAACCAGTGGTTTTCATGAGGTAGTCACCAACAAACTGGTGTATTATTGAAGGTTATTTGCCCAGTTCTTAGATTTTTTGATGACTCCAGTTTTATTTACCCTTTTTTAATTTACAAATATGATAGTTTCGGCAATTGATAGATATCTCATAGGCACCAAACCTTTGCTCAACTAAGTTACTGTGTAGAAAACATGTTGATCAACTTATTGCCTGTGATTAAGTTTCTTTTCTTTGATTCTTTCTTTCATATATAAGCTCATCATCACTTTGGAAGTAAGAGAAATTTCGAGGATTATTTTTCATAATCTTCTTCACAGGTTGTTTGGTTTTTGCTTTGAGTTTGATTTTAAGTTGCTGGTTTTTGGGATGCTAATTTTTAACTTACCTAAAAATTATACATTAAATAGTGAATATCAGATTAACCCTAAACCCATACCCAGACATTAGATATGTTACACGATTGGTATTTTAAAATAATATTTAAAACTGTTTTCTTCTATTTTTCCAGCTCTGGGTAGTATAGATATTATATTTTAAGTTGTATATTTCACAGAGCCAACAATTAGCTAGATCTCCGAGTTGAATTCTTAGCAATAAATTCCAGAATTGGCACTCATTTTGCTACCCAACAAGTCCAAAGCCAGCCAGCCAACCAACCAATCAATCAACCACCAAGAGCAGAATTCAAACAACAGTTTTGAATTGAAAACAAGTTAAGAAAAATTGTTCATGGGGATGAGCAGATTAATCAAAGTTTTTTGCCAACATTGTTCTAAATTCCTGCGGACAATTTATACTAGCATGATGAAACATACTAGCTACCCATCTTATCACCCAATTGCCGTTGCACGGCCCAAAGAGGTTGACATAATCCTGACTCAATTGGGTCCATTTCAAAACCGAAGCTCCAAGTTTAGGAAAGATGACGAGGTTGGTGGCCGCTGCAAACCCAAATTGTTCTGACCACTGTCAGAGACATTTTTGTGAACAACAACAAACTCAGGCAACTAGCCACCCATCAAGCCTGCAACAACAACAACAACAACAATCTATCATGAATCTCTATCATTGGAATCAATTGCTAGAACCTTGGAAGCCCAAATTGGTCGACATGCTGCTACTAGTAATGCCGGCAAATTAGCTAGAGCCAACTAATTCTGAACATCGATCGAGACGACGTTGATCCATGTACATTGATGTAGTTGCAATTGCAGGATTGCTGGCTGCACTGTGACGTCTTCAAGGTGCAGCGGCCATGTGGAAAACGTGGACCTTGATCTTCAACTTGAAGCGGCGTGACTGATTGCAACAGATCGCCTGATTATGTCCAATGCGCGGATCCACTTCCAACACGCAAAGGTCACCTTCCTCCAGGCGATTGTCTGCTGCGAATTTCCTCCAATTAGTGCCGGTCAGAACGGCTGCCGGTGGTGCCAGCCAGGTTACATTCTGCCACTCGGAACCCTTCACGTTCACCAGGTCCACCACGGAGCGGTCTCTAGGTGACATGTGGGTTTCTCTGAACCTAGAGCTCCCTATTGGCTGCATATGGAAAACTCATTAGTCATGATCTGCAACTGCTCCTTACTTGCAATGTGAATGGCATTCATTTACCCTAAACCCTATACTAAATCTTGACACATTTTGTCTGTATAGTAAAGACTGTAACAAGTGTACACTGATGAAACCGTAGTGAGGAACAAAACTATCAGCTCTGAGTCTGGTCACACGGAAACGCAGCTAGAAGAAATTTTTTCAAAGAGAAGAAGAAGAAGAAGAAATGAATGTGAAAAGAAGTAATGTGAGACAAAAGCCTGCATGTCGTCTCGATCGCCCAAGACTTAGATTAGCAGTGTACTGATGGAATCAGAAAATGCTGCTGAGATCAGTCTCAGAAATGACCTACCATATTCCCAGTAATGAACGCTCTTTCGACCTTGATGGGAAGGAACCTGTGGTTCACGTCAGCAACCGTAAGCATTGCGCCCAGCACGACGTCCAGGACCAGTTCTGGTACCAAGCGGTTCGAGAGCGTGTCCTGCGATTGAAGCCCTATGGTGTATGGGGAAGTGGACTGGGTCACGGTCACACACAACCAGGCAGCGTACTCTATAAAGAGCACGTTGGCATGTGTATCAAGGGCCTCTCTGTCTGCTTCCGATACCATGTGTTCCAATATCACCCCACCGGCTCGCAGTGCGAACGATCTGTTGTGAATGCTTGCGATGAAGGTTTTAAACCCCAGAAATTGAGCTGTGGTTCAATGCAACAAACAATTAGAATGCAATCGCTAGAGAACCTCATGACAAATTTAGTTGGTTAGTACATGGCATGAGCAAATTCAAGAGCATTAATTCCAAATCGGGTCTAAGAACTTCCATGATGCAGAATGGCATGATCAACCGGAAAGAGAAGACAATGCATGATGCTCGAGGATACAATATACATGCCAAATGTAGAAGAATATGCAGCTGGCTCAGATAAAACACTTACGGGTTTCAGTTAAGTGAGTGGCCAGCAGTCGGAATTTCTCTGGCACTTCCCCGTCTCTTCCTGTAGGAGGAAAGAAAGTGACCGACGTATTGCCGGCCTCATCTGGAATGGCAAACTCCATTCCTCTCTGAAGATCACTGAACTACACAAATCAAGCTCTGCATCAAAATGGAAAACCTTGAACACTCTAGAGTACTCAGAGACCAGAGCTCTAGATAGCTCCAGACCACCCAACAAAAGCGCTCACTACTGCAAGTTCGAAAACTGAGTGAAGAGTTCATTTCTGGGAAGAGTTATATAGCATTCTCGATGCAACGATCTCCTGTGCAGCGACATAATGAGCAAGTGTGTGCACAGTACTTCAACCCATGTGAAGACCCATGTGACAACCATCAAAGGAAACATAAGTCGGACCAGACCTGCACCGGCCCACCGTCCAGAGAGGAACTACTGCAGTAATTTGTACCCTAATTTTTTTTTCCGTTCCAGCTCCGGACTTTGGACCGTTAGATCTCTGAGCTGTTAATTTCCAGCTGTCCAGAGTGTGCTTTGTAGTGAAGGACCAGCTGAATTACAACCTTAAGTTGAAATTTCACATATGCATGCATCTAGACTCTTGAAAGATTTTTGTTTTTCCCCCCCACCCTTTGTTTTCTAGAGAGAATTATTGTATAATTCAAGTATCACATGTGTATAATCATGACTTCAACAGCTAATAATAGTCATCTTACTTGAATTCTCTCTCTCTCGCTCGGTTAAGGGACTTGGGATTTATTAGTATTCGGAACTCAGGGAATGCCTCATTCATTGCTCACCCACCCAGTTCGTAATCAATTATATTTCATGGGCTTCTTAGTCTGGTTTATCAACATGAGGACCTATAACTGCCTGCATGGCCTCCTACTTCTACTGTGCTTAATGAACAGACGCTGTAACTGACCAGTAAACAATCTTACCATTGAAGAGAAACGTCGCCAGGAGGAATTCAGATCATGTTCGAAATGAAGGGTAGTGGTGTATGTGCTATGTATGATTATAAACCAGATTCCTAGAACAAGGAATGCCATGACTACCCTGGAGAACAAATTCGAAGACAATTTAGATCTTTGGAGCAATAATTTGAAATTCGGAGAAACGGCCGATCCCTAGTAATTGAACGACACTTGGTTCTCCCCAAATTATTTTATACTTGTTAAACGGAAAGTCTCACATGCTCTATAGAATTGATCAGAAAATGTTCCGCCTAGGCAATTTGTTTTAAGTTTCGTCATTAATTCGAACAAGATTCTCCGCTAGATTCTACGCTAATATACGGCTTAAGAAGGCTCCGTGCATACGAATGTCGTATTGAAAAAAACACTTATGTTGATAACAAACCGCCAGTTTTGGAAGCTTTGATAATATACGGCTTAAGAAAGCCCCGCGCAAACGAATCTAGTGTTGAAAACAACACGGACTACAAACCCCCAGTTTGGATTCTTTGACGCATGGACGCACGGCGCTTCAAGTGTTCGCGACAAAATGCACGTGTGCCTAATCAAAAGGCAAGCACACGGCGCTTCAACAGTTTTCGACAAATGCGCGTGTGCGTAATCAAAAGGCAAGCAAGCCCACGGTCGGACGCACGGGGGCGTCAACCGTTTGACACAAATGCACGTGTGCGTAATCAAAAGGCAAGCAAGCCCACGGACGGACGCACTGGGGATTCAACCGTTTGCCACACATGCACGTATTTAATCAAATGCGAGAAAGCGCACGTGACAAAAGTTCCCAATGATTACGCCGTTATTTTGCAACAAAATGGCGGTGTGGCCAATTTGAGAACTTTAGATCGGGCGTAACTTTTTGCACGACACCGTGCACGTGTTCATAACGCGTGTAGCATAACCCACCGTACATGGAATCGTCTTCAAAGGGGATGTTCCCTTCAATCCCGGGTTTGTGAGATTCTCTCTTTCTGACAGTTTTTGTATAAATCCACTACATGTTCATTTACTATATACCTGCAATATTTCTCCAATATTTCAGTCCTCAATTGCAAATGGAAAATTATTGGTTACGTAGGTCGAAAATGTAGTCGCCAAAACAGTTCTAACATACCTACATGGCGCAATTAATATTGTGACCACTACTATAATTTATAATTTATGATTATAGGTTGCATTAAGATGTGATTGTTAACTACAATTTGTGCAATTGGTTTCTAATCTAAGTATTTTTGGTTGGATGTAATTTCGTCATTTGAACACATTGAAAAGAATAAATGGGATCAAGTCTCTCTTTGGAACCAGTTAGGGAAACATGTGCTCTGTCTAGGATAGTGTTTGGCAGTTGATTCCCTGCAACTGTCAAACTGAGTTTGGAGATTTCATGTGGTACATTTTGTAATTCATTCGGATCGCCAAGATTAGAGCAGGATGCCAGAAACCCAACATTAATTAATTACGACCAGTACCTAAATGAGCAACTTGAATTTTTTGTGTCTATATTGAGGGCCAATTTTTTTTCTGCTTTTTATAACTGGAGGATTACTCTCAAAAATTCTATGTCAAGTTGGCAAGCCGATTCAATCTGAAGCACCTTTTTCTGGCTTACTGAAATGAATACATTTAACCGGTGACCACAATAACTATCACTCATTATACTGTTTGGGGAACTATACTTGTCAAGCATGGATTGCCCTCACACCCATCACACATCTCACTTTAGGAATTTTTTTTTTGGGGCCCGCAGTCAAATTTTAAGCAGGTTTAACATGATCGTTAAAATATCATTAAGACTTGTGGAAGAGTAAATCTCATCCTGGAGAAGTTTATTAATCGATGAGAAAAGAAAGTTACATCTGGAAGCCCAAAGACATCTGCATTTTCAGTCTACCTTGTTTCAATTAATTAATTAATTAATTAATTAGTACACACTTGAAGGAAACTAAATTGTGATGTGTATATGTTTCTGATATGAAATCACTCCTGTAATAGTTAGTGACTAACATATATGTTTAAGAGTCATAATACACCAGTTGACCTATTGCAGGCCTGTATATTTCAAATCAGGCTGTTTACAAGTGTATAGAAAATATTACAGATTCTCCAGACATCCGTTTCAGATCATATACAGTACTTCAAGTTGATCCTGACTGGAACTTTTTTCCACACTTTCTAGTGATAAAAAGCTTTAATGTAGTACAGGAACCTGAAGGAATAATATTACATATATGGGTTTAAAATTAGTGTTGGAATATTTGTAACTTAACAAGTTTTCTTTGTATTGACTATAATTAGCTTTTCTGGACACATTTGAGTTCATGGTGCATAGGCTTTGTTCAACCTTTGATAAATAACCCTCTTCAATTGAAATAGGACAAAATATTTGGCCCTAATGCACAGGTTAGACAGGTGGGAACCCCCCATTCCAAAGCATTCGTAGGTAATTATTTTTTGGGAACATCTTCGACAACATTATATATAATGTCATGCGTCACATATAATAGATATCTTCTTTAGGGAAAATATGCTTAAAACTTTTGGAATTCAAATGTTCATCAAATATATATACTAATCAACAAACATGCAGAACCTCCAACTTTTTATGTACAAACTTGTCACTGGGTGGCTACAATTTTGGCATTTCTGATCACAATTTCCCAGATGGTTACAAGGAGGTTACCCTCTCCATGGGTTAGATGGGTTGAACCCAATTGGTTTCATTCACATACATGTAGCCTAGTTTAGTCCATGATAATCCAATTCATGGTCATGATAATTTATTTATACAGGAAACTAGTGTGCCTTCAAAATCAATTTGGTTCATTGAAGACTTGTACAGGTGAGCATTTAATTTGAGTCATGCATGTAAGACTAATGGCATACATATCTATCATCCAATATTTGGGAACCACAGTTTAAGGGCTTGCAAGTTATCTTTGGGGGAAGAAAAAAAAATGACCCAACCCTGTGCAATGAACCAATACAGTAATAAACCTTATTTCAACTTTGTTATACAAAAGGCTGTGTAGTTAATGAGCAGTACTGGGCTCATACTATTGGACCGACCAGCTAATTGGTACCTCTAGCGCATAATGGGAAGGACATCAACCAGGCTGGCTTGCATGCAACTTATTCATGAGCTCCAGTACTCTAGACTTGTCTTCTAGTAAGGTACTTGTGGGGAGAGGTGGAAATTAGGGACTTCAATTTGTACATGCCAGTTGTATAAGCCGGCAATTGTTAAGTACTTACTGCACTAGGACCTGCAATAAGATGACTGCAACACTACAACTACCCACCTTGAATTCAAATGGGTACCTTCCGTCGACCAGCTGCCATGATGTGAATTTACAGTAGTCTAGTAGACGTAGTAGTTGGTGGTTTACTTTATCTGAGTACACTGTCCTATTGAGGTCATATCTCCAGCATGTTCATGCTCTTTCAACGGCGATATTATGGGCCCAGGTAAAGTTATGAGTACTATTTCTAAATACCTTCAGCCAGCTACCAAACTTCCTTGATGAGAGACCACATCATGGTTGGTGAAGCTGTCCGGAGAGTCTTTAAGTTTTGAAGAGTCTGGGAATACAATTCATGAATAAGGAACCGATATAATTGCAGTTAGCTAGCTGACTCGACGCTGTTCAGTGGGCTTACCAGCAAAGGGAAGAATGGGTTGTAAGGATTGCCACGTTATTTTAAAAAAAGGAACTTGCGGATCTCTGTATAAGAAGAGAAGTAGTCAATAGACCCTAAGTTTAATCACACAACAAATTGGCGATCAACCCTACGATATGAGGTGATCATGCTTATACTTTGCTGCCCCAACACTTGATCGGATTCTACTGCCAGTTTTTAATTGTGCCAGAATCCTTCAATATGCTGGGTCTACGATCTATTGAAAAAAAAGAAAAAAAGAGTACTGTACCTAATTACATGTATAATTACATTACTAGTGGAGGTCCCTCCAGCATTATGCGTATGGGGCGGGAGAGGTGGACTGTGGGGACGGTGGGTGGGTGGGAAGGAACTTCAGTCCGTAGAAGAGCTCTTGCAAGCTGGTCTGGACATGAGATTAAGGCTGGTAGAAAGGTCCTACTGAGGACTTAGTAGGTATGTACGCATGCTCACGATGGATGCAGCCGCCCTAGTAGTTGGTGAGCCGTGATCGGTTCAATTCCGTGTTACACAAGTTATAAAGCTAGTGCTGTCCAGAGGCGCTAGATATACACACATTCATGATGAGTCCTTGGTCGAAGACTAGTTCACACATTTTGTTTCGTTCTCACACATGTAACTTAAACCAGCTGCTGGTATTGATGCAGTAACCCGCTCTAGCAGTACACTACGAGAGTACTTACTGCGATTGCAACCATTCTTGAATTGGCTTGCGGAAGTATTGAATAGTACTGAACATGGATTCAGAGCAATATTGGCATGACCCATTTCATATTCTTGGGCCTGTATTTCATGTTAGCTTCAGGGCTCTGTAAGTAAATGTAGCAGCTGATGGTCTACCTATTATAAACCATGCTACGAAGAACTGCATAAGTAGTGTACAATGTAACAAGATGGCCAGTGTGAACAGTCAACCAGGCACCATGCAGGATGGATGGTGACGAGTGGACAGGAAAGTTCACTTTTTCGTTGTATTCTTGTCCCATTCATAACGAGCTCAGTGGTTAGCTATGCAACAACCATCCATCCACATGCGTCTACCTACTCTAGTAGTCACCAAGTGGTAATTTTTTCCTTTACTTACCCTAGGGAGGTCACTTCCATTTTTTATTTCAAACAGCATGCAAAAAAATATTAAATGCAACTTATTGACAAAATATATATAATGTAACTTATTGGGAAAAAAAATTTATGCAATTTATTGAAAAAAAGCACAGGTGAGTATTGGGTCATATCATCCCACAAAAGAGTTGCAATAGAACATGGCCTCCAGGTTACATTCAGGGGGTAATAAACTACCTCTCCAAGCATTTCATTTTAATGGTAATCTATAAACATTTATCAATGTCCGAGTCTTACACACTTATGTTACTTACTCAATATGGTTCTACTCTATTAGAAGAGAAATGCAAGTATCTGATCACCACCTGGGTGGGCTCGCCAGCCCACCATGTGGAGGGCATAATTTCGAAAGAAATACCCTCTTTACAGTGGAAGTGCCAGCCAGTTGCTTTTAACCCCATCCTTAGTGGATCATTAAGCTGTGAAACAGCCCTAGGACCAGGGCATAGAACTACAGAACTCGGGTCGTAGGGTGTTTCCCTACACAAAAATATCATTTTTTTGGCTTATTAGGCATTTTCAGGTTATATTCTTTCATTGGGGAACTCTTTTCTGTGGAGTAAGTACCTGGACTGGCGTGTGTTTGGATTCTTATACATGTACATATATGCAACTATCATATATACCCAAAATTATTACTGTAACTCTATTATCTCTGAATTATTAAACACTAGATCGTTTAGTCATACTACTGGTAGACTAAGGAAAAGCTCACAATTATGTGACCCGGACTCAATGCATAGCAGGAGGCATTTTCCTTAGGGAGTTATGTCATGCAAGGTGAGTAGGACAGGGTTAAGCAAGTTGTCGACCATGACTTGTCCTAACTAACCACAACTTGACTCGCACATAATAAAGCATTTCAGCTCAAAAATCTTTGCAGGCCCTAATGTTGTGTGAGCCAACCAGCCATTTTGGGCAGTTCCTCTAGAGGCTTTCAGGCCCAGCAAGAATGATTCTTGGCTGTCAGGTAAGCCTGGGCTCTCTATTTAGGGCCATCTGAACTTGGTGCAAGTGCCTTGAGGCTATGAAGGTGGTAAGTTTTCTAAGATGACCGCTTGGGGAACCTGCCTGGCTGTCTATGAAGAGTCACAGGCCTGGCCTGGGGCCTTAAAACATTTCAATCAAATACCTTTGAAGGGAAACCAAAAAGACCTGAACTGGTTTCTTGTGGCCTAATCTGATGGATTTCTCTAAGGGTTGAACCCTAGGACATACATATTTAGGTGAAGTCCCATAAAAATTAATGACCGGGCCTTGGGACATCGGTGTTCGTAGAACCTCTTTGTCCTTAGGCCTGGTCCATTTGCCAAATGTCAAAGGCAATAGGACAAATTAAAAGCTCAAGCACACACCCTAACACAAATGTCTTTCAAATATGCTAGCTCAATGTCTTGAGTTGAAAGTGAAGTAACCCTAGGCCATAGAAACAAGAACATGAGTGGAAGATCAAGATTCAATACATTTTGATTCACAAGATTCTTATTCAACAAAAAAGAGTACCCCATAAAACATAAGAATCCAATCTAACTTTGAGAGATGTTTTCAAGGTCCACCCTAGTGTTGGACTCTTAGGTCAAAAAGTTTTATCTTCTTGTTTTCAAACATGTTTTGGCCTAAGGTTCGAACATTTTTAAGCATTTTGACTTACGGTTGAAATCATATTTGGCATTACGATTTTAAATTGATTTTTTTTTGACATTTTAGCCTAGGGGTTCATCATTTAGCTTGGCTTTAGAGGGTGTGATCATAGTCAAACAAACTAAAAATCATGTCTAACAATCAAAAAATTGTCAATTTTGTCAAGCATATTTATTTAGTGTCATTTTAATGTCATGTTGATCAAAGAAATATGTGCTAAATGATTTATATGAATGTTAAAAAATTCAAAAAAATTATTTAATTTAATAATTGAATTTTGGTTTTAGTAAAGGACTTTTGAACTTTAACATTCAAAAATCAATTTTATAAAGCACTAGGCTAAAAATTCTTTTAATAAAGAAATTTGGATGGGAAAAAAAATTAAATGATGATAACCTACCATTCACATATGAAAAGCACTCATAAATTGAAAATTGTGATACTTGAAAATTTTAGAAATATCAAAAATATTATTTTTAAATGTTCAAATTTCAAGAGTCGTTTGCTCCATGTAAATGGGTTATAATGTGTATGACATATTAACAAAGTTGTGCTTTTTTATACAAAAAACTAAAGCTTAAAATAATTATCATATTTTAGCATGATTTGAAATTATGATCATTTTTCAAAACAAAATGTAAAATCTAGCAAAATTTGTACACTTTTGAAAAATTGGCTTCTCCAAGCTTTTACTAGAATATGGACATTCCTCTTACAAAAGTTTTTGTCTAGTTCATTTGTAGAATCAAAATGTACGTTTGTTTTTTTTCAAATTTTCTCCAAGTATTTTTGAAATATTGCAAGTTTTTACTAACAACCATATATAAACATGTAAATGTATTTTACAACAAAACAAAAAAATTCTAAAGCTTGGCTTAAAGAAGACAAAATAAACAAATACTAAAAGCTACATATGGTTGTGCCATTGTAGCTTTATGAGCTTGTCGAATAATGTTTTTATGAGAACACCATTAAGATAAAAAATGACATGGGTCCATTCAAGGTTGATTGTTGAGGTACACAAAAGGTATGTCTTACCCTAAATCATTCTGAAAACACTATTTGAATGATCATTATGGTTACAAAATTATTAAAATTTGGTAGATTCTTTTTTTCATTAGATACTCACATACTTTTTAATTAAAAATGGAGGTGATTTGAATGATTTGAATGATTAAAACATGTCCTTGAGTGTCTTGAAATATGGCATAAGAATTGTGTCCCACTATGTAATTTTATCAAAAGGGACTCAACAAGACTAACAATATCTGTTCAAATTATTCCATATTTTATTCACAAATAAAATAAATTATGTTTTATATGATGGCATAAATTTTTAGTATGATAAATCACAATTTTTTTTGGAATCGATGCTAAAGTCTTGAATTTTTTCATAAAAAGGGTTGTGTTACTAAGGGTAATCAAATTGATTTTGTTAATTACAAAATTAAATTCCAAAGGTTTGGAAAGAAGTGTAAAAGACAAGGATGCAAAAAATAAAACATTATTTTTTTTAAAATAGGCTTTTGGCACTCCAAATGAAAGTACCATCATTTTGGAAATATCTTATAATCTTACATTCTTTTTTGGTTTATATTTGAACTAGACACTTTTAAATTGTTCAATTGATTTGAAACATTCATTATGACACTTATTGGTTAAAAGCCTAAACATACATATCCCCCTTTTATTGTTTAACATCTTAAAATGTTCATTTTACTAAATCCTTGCTTCAGGACTTAGGACACAAAACAAAAAGGTGTGATAGTTCTTGTTGTGGTACTTGAACTATGAATGCACCCACATGTTGATTCACCTTTGGGAGACCAATATCTTAACCCAAAATAATAGAAAAATTTACATTTGAAAAAGTAATATTTCAAGATGAGATACTTGCTAGCACATTTGTATGGCCAAGCTTGAAATTCACAAACTCAACAAATGTTAATTCAAATGTATGACAATAAAAAATTGTTGGTTCCATATCAAAAAAGTTTAACACAACATCATAACAAAGAGAAATGTCCAACATCGTTCTAATGGGAAAATAATTAACAAAATCCACATTAACATAGAAGAAATGTTATCCATTTTGACCATATTTTTGCAACTACTCTACAACTAATGTCCAAACGAACTGATTTTATGACTAATAATGTGTTAGTCTTATGTGTCAAGGTAGTTGCAACTTGTTGTAGTCACATATAGAGTTACAAGAAAGGTTGAACCAAATTCTAATTGTAGGTGTGACTACAACTTACAACTAATATGATTTTCATTGAAAATGTAAATGAAAAGTGAACAATGTCATTCAGTTTTGATTACATTCATTGATGGATGATAACATAATTGTTTTTACAACTACAAATGAAAGGTTTTTCAACTACAATAGTATATTCTACCACATGAACAAAGAAATATAAACCACATATGGCAAACTTTGTTATTTCAATTGGATTATTATCCCTTCAATGTAGCCATACATGGGTTTTCAATGATATAATATCTAATAGCTAATAGATTGCTAGAAAAGGCTATTATAACCTAATTGATAAACTAAGTTAACTAAGTTTAATAGTTTATGTTAAATTAAATAGGCCTATGTACATTAGTAGCCTAGCCTAGCTTGCATACTTAATTAATTGGCCTAAATTATGTATAAGTAATAGTAGGCTAGTTTATTAAGTGTAGCTAATAAGCTAGGCTATGAATGCTAAACCTACTTAGGCTAAGTTAAGTAGGTAGTTGGTAGGGTAGGTCATTAATTAATTGGTAAACTAGGTAGTAGGTAGTAAGTAGGAATATAGGTAGTAGGTAGGTTTATTAGTTTATTTTGTGAATGTGTGATCATGTTTTCATATTAATTAATTAATTAATTAGGTTAGGTACTTAATCAATTAATTAGTTATGCTAGGTAGTATGTAATAAGTAAGATAGGTACTAGTAGGTAGTAGGTAGGTAGGTTATAAGTTAAACAAGAGGCATTTTATTTTGTGGATATGTCGTAGTGTTTTTGTATTAATTGATTAATTAATTAGCTATGTTAATTAGCTAATTTATTAAATGTAGGCTAGGGTATTAATTTATTAGATAGGCTACGTAGTAGTAAGTAGTAGGTAGGTTAAATTGTAAATATTTTATTATGTGGATATATGATTCTTGTATAATAATAATAATAATAATAAATTAGGTAGGTTAGGTAATAGATAGTAAATAGGATAGGTAGCAAATAGTTAATGAAAACAATAAATATTTTATTGTGTAGATATATGATAATTTTTTGTATGGGACAAAGGATGTGATAATGTTGTAGTGTTGTAGTGTTTCCCTTTCATTAGAATTGTCCCATATGTTTTGTCTATAACTTCAAACTTGTAAAGTATATAAGTAGGTGAAGGAATGGACTAGATTCATGTTATGCACTATAAACATTGTGCATGTGCCATTTGGGATGAGCCAATCAAAGGGCTTGTCCCCAACAAAATAAATAGGATCTTACCTAGCTACTTGGCTTATGTTAGCTAGCTTATTATACCCTACCTTAGCCTAGAATAGGTTGCCTATTATAGTTTACTAGCCTAGGATAGATTATAATTATCTAATTAGAATAATTAGTTAGTATAATTATAACATTTAATTATTGTAATTTTAATATTTAATTGTTTTAATTTTAATATTTAATTACTATAATTATATTATTTAATCAATATAATATTTGATTATCGTAATTATAATATATCTTTTTTGAACAAATGGAAAATTGCCACATGTTTTATGGCCATTGGCTCTTTAAATTACCACATGATTAAATCCTAACCACCCATCAATGGCACATTTGGTAGCATGTGACTATCCCAAATGTAGTTGCAAATGCAATCACTTTCACATCATATTAAAGATCATCCATGGCAATGGATGAGAAATTATGGCATAGTCATAAGGTTTGCAACTACTACTTTCAACTTCATGGCCATGTCATGTCTTTTGCGATTAGCTATTTTATGGCATTTGTCGAAGGCAACTAGGCTATTTTTAGTCACATGTGTCCATTACAATTATAAATGAGTCACAAATTTAATCCTTGATTGTCAAATTTCTTCTAATGGAAGGTTACATGTTCTCCATGGTCATCACGTGCAAACAAAATGATCAATGTATATATTAAAAGTGGTCAAAATGAAACAAGGAAGAACATAATCCTCTAATTACTTTCCTATTACACCTAGGTCCAACCATTCTATTAGGAGTCGCACGTGCCCCCTTCGACCACTGATTTATTTTTAAAATCTTTTTGGAATCTTTTAATACGTCTTTCAGAAAAATATTTAAAATCTTTAAATTTTTTTTAATACTATTATGTTAAGGTATATATTAAAAAATATCCATAAATATGTCATTAAGAAATATTTTCAAATTGTGTTTTTACTATCAAAATTATTTTAAATTGCTTTTATGCAGCTTTTAAATAGCGGTTATGACTGCTTTTGGTAAATGCTTATGACTACATCACCTATTATATTGAAAAATACATGGTGGCCACTAAATTAATTACATGTGAAATTCGGTTCAAGGGAAAAATTCTCCACTCTAACGACCACAAAGTTGTTAATTATTAACATTGGTATGTACTAAAATGACTTAATATGTCCTTTTGGTAATATATTAATAGTTGATCAACAATCTACAGCTTTTTTGACTGTTATGTGCAATAAAACTACATTTGTAACATCTTAAGGAGTATTCCTTTGCACGAAACACCCATACATTGTATAGATTTTACATGCATCATTAATTGGACTAATGTAATAAAAACTTGTTGATAACCTCTTTAGCCATTTTGCTTTCAACAGTTACAACATTTGCCACTGTTGAAACACTAAAAACTCCATCATGTTATCATTAACCATACCTTCCAATTGAGAAATTAAATGATCTATCAAAAATTCATCGGTTGCATCTTTCAAAAAATCATCCATGAAAGTGCATCTTCCCAATTGTGTTTGACAATATTGTACCCAGAAACCACTCAAACTATGAGGACCATACCCTTATGCCTTCCATTTAAAGTCATGATTTTCATCTAACTCATCAAATGAAAGAAGAGGATTATATTTTTCATTTAAATCATGGGTTGCCTCATCAATTACACATTATGCATGATATTAATCATCTTTGTAGATTCTTATTATAAGAAAAGATAATCTTAAATAAAATTTAGAAACGAAAGCATTAGCTTCACACGTGCAATTCATTAATTATCACATGTTAAAAAGTCAAGTAAAATTAAGGAAGGAAAAGAATTACAAATTGTTAACAATACACCTAGTTGGATGAAATGTGGATGTAACATTAACCATAACCCTAAACCTTGAGGTCCATTGGATTGTGACATGTGGCACCATGTCACATGGACAGGTGTCATGGGATCATTAGTTTGATTGAATGAGTGCAATTTTATTTTTCTAAATATTTAAATCCAACAAGCAAGGATGAACAATTGGAAATGATTTGAATGGCTTATGTTATTATAATTATGGAACACATATAATTTATGTTTCAAGTGTCCAAAAATATGTCTAATGGATAAATAATGTCTCCATATTGTCTAACTAGTCATGTAATCATCATTCTAGCATTTATGACTACAAAACCAATCATGGGTGTAGTCATATATGCCATGTTTTAATGTAGTGATATGATTATTTCAAAAATATATGAGCAACATGTTTTTTTGTTTTCTAAAATAAATTGTGTAGAAAAAATTGTTAGAATTATTCTTGAAATGATTTATTTGAACCCAACAATGGAAATACATTATTGTTTTCCCAATCATTTTGTTGTGAACTTGTGTTTAAACATTGAAATTTTCTTTTAAAGTTATTTAAGGTGAAAAAAGGACATAACACAACATATTGTTATCATTTCAATCATACCATGCACACAAAACATTATTCCTTAGAGTTTTTCTTAATACTAGCTTTGAAAGTTTTATGTTCAATTATATTTGAATTTATCATTTACTTACTCGGCTTGTTTGGGTCAAAACATAATCAAAGGAACCACAAAGGGTGTTGGATGTTAGATTCAATCATAAAAAATTAAAGATTTATTTATTTACTGCCATTTAAACTATGATAATCATGGCACATTGGATACTCATTTTTTGAATTTCAAATCATCTATTTTACCTTTACATGTTTGAGTTTCATTTAGGAAATCTAAAAGGTAAAATCCAAATATGAATAATGTTCCAATATACTTTGCCTCATTGACTAAACACCTATTTTAAATTTGAAAATTCAGTTTTTTTTTGTATATTTCGAGTTTTTCACTTGAACATTTCAATCCTTCACATATGTGTTAGGTAATTGACATGCATAGATACATTTTCACATGGCAAATGCCATAGAAAAATATATGTTCATAAAAAATGAAAATTTAATCAAACACATGTTTAAATGTATGCTATAATTGGCATATGTATATGATCAAGTTTCAATCTCTCAAGTAATGTAATCAAGTAACCATAAACATTAGCAAACATCAAGCTGAATATTGGTGTTAAATGCATTTTTTTAGCCCAATTTGACTACAAATTTGACCATATTGTGACATGGCATGACACCATGACCTTCCATATCACATGTTATGTTATGCATCACACCAATACTTTTTTTTTATCACAAATGCACATACTTAATTGGGCAAAGTCTAGTGCTTTCCACATGAATGTAACAAAAAAAATCCCATCAACCACCATGAAATTGTGGACTTAAAAATAAAATAAAAATTACCATGATTAAGTATGAAACATGGTTAAAAGTTCACCAAAAATGTAATGTTTAATTCACAAATGTCAACCTTGGTGTCCTAGGGACATTTAATGAATGTGGGTTTCCCAAGTGAAAAATAGGGTCAAAGTGGGCCTAAAAGGTTAGGGGGATGTCCTAATTTGAATTAGATGACAACATGGTACAAGGGGGAACAGTGCTTGGAGTGATGAATTAATGATGAGAGATGAGGAAGAACAACAAGTGAACAACAAAAAATGATAAACTCATGAAAGATTAAAGTGAATTAACATTTACAAGTTAACCATGAATGACCCAAGGAATCATAAGAGACAATGGGGGACACCAAATTAACAACTTGGACAACAAGAAACAATAGGTTAACAATGATGGATGATAATAAAAATGTTGAAGGATGATAAAGAATGATAGTTTAAAGACAAGGGACAACAAGGAATGATGCAAGCTACTTGGAGAAAGCTTAGTGTGACAAGAGATAAGCACTTGAATGATGGATGATCAACAAGAACAATGGTTGAAAAGGGGAAGGGACAATGTTGGGGTTCCAAGGTGCAACTAAAAAAATAATTATGTTGCAATGAAAACATCATGGAAGATGGTCACATGTGCCCTCCATGTGCGAAGGCGTGACCAATAAACAAGATTCAAGCAATACGCACCAACAAAAAGGACATTGGGGAAGTGCAACAAATAGTTTTTTGTTACAACCAATAAGTCATGGGGGGCACTAAAACTTCATTGTAGATGTGGTCATGTTCAAGGATTTGTACCATACTAGGTAGTACCTTCACCATTCCAACAATAATTAAATTATTTTCAATAAACATTGATTATTTTCAAAATCAACTTTTCACAATGTTAAAGTTCTAAAAATTTGTTTGATAATATTATTGACCACCTATCTTAAGCTTGGTGGTGTGATGTGCCTAAATAATCCAAAATTCCTTGGCATTCTTTTCCACTCCAATTGTACAATTTTTAATTTTTTAAATTTTTATTACAAAAATCACTACTACAAAAAATGGGTCTATTTCATTAACCCAATTCATTAGGGGGCTTTCAAAGTGAACTAATTCACCATACCTTTATTTTATTTCACCTTGAATGAAACTTGAATCATTATATGATCGTCAAGTTCACTTGTAATAAAAGTGTTTCACTAAGATTATTTTTTATATTAAATTATTATTTCTATCTTGGATAATTTTTTATAATATTCATTAATTAATAAATTTCATTTTTATTATATAAAATTATTTGTGAAGTATTATAACTTTTAGTGTATCACTTAGTTATAATATGACATATTACATGTGATTGTTTAAACCAAATTCAATTCAATTAAATAAGAGCTTCTCACATACAATTTGGACAAAATGTTATATTTCATATTGGACCTTCATTTGATAAAATGTTAAAACATTTAAAGAAGAAAAAAAGGTGAAAATCCAATTTTCATAATGTAAAATTAAAAAGTTAGTTTGAATATACAAATTAAGATTATGTATATATAATTCAAAAAACTATTTATTAAAATTATATATATTTAAAACATTATGTGATTTGTTGAAAGGTTTTGAACATAATATTATTATATATTGATATTTTTATATTATATTTGTAATTAACATGTAGTACATAATAAATTTTAAAAAATATTTGGGACATAATATAGTTTCAACTTTGTAATTTAATATTCAAAACTTTAATGCAAATGTTGTAATTAAAAAATGCTTAAAATCTAGGAAATTGAAATATCTTCATTTAATTTATGTTAGCCATAAAAAATTCTTCATAAACGAAATGAAATTTGAAATTTGCTAAATTTCATTATAAAAATCGTTATATACAAATTTGAATGTATATAAAGGCATGTAATCATGTATAAATCATTTTATTTCACACACAAAATAATAATAAGTCTAAAAGTCATACATTTTGAAATATGAAAAATAAAATAAATGATGATTACAAAAATTTATAAATATAATTTAATTACATTGCCACATGTCAATTTGTTATTTGATCACATGTTAATGAATCAAATTACTATCCATACCAACATATCACAAATCAATAAGAAACATGGTGAATTAACTAAGCTTTTATTTTCATGAATTAGTGGTGATTTCATTCAAATGATTAAAGAGATTTCTAATGAATTAGACTCACATTTTTACTTGTGAATGAAGAAATGAAAATAACATAAGTATTTGTCAAAAAATACCAAAACGATAAAAATATTATAACAACCACATTCAATGGTAACACCTACACATTTAAATCACATCCTTTCTGAATTTGAATCATTCATTTTCCAACATCCACCACCACCTTAATCTTCATGAAAATATCAACTTTCAAAAATAGATCATAACAAAGTTATCACCATGTTCGTGCATTTGCCATGACATGATGAAAGCATTTAAATGTAAACACAATTTTGCATCATGTTAATATAGGGTCAACCTAGGTCAACATAGGGTCAATTTAAGTCAAAGGCCATATTGGGTGCCTGGGGCAAGCTCACAAGCAACTGAAAAGTAAAAAGTTTTAATCATCATAAACTCTATGGTGACTAAAACATCTTTTGGTCACCACACAATTTCGATCACTAACCAATTGGCAACTAAAAACTTTCAATTGCCTTACGTATGGGGACTGAACACTTTTGGTTGGCAAATGAAACCTTTTGTCACCAACCAATATATATTTTTTCTATGGCTAGCAATTTAATTTTAAGTCTCCTTTAGTCATCACATGTAAAACTAAACAAGACATTTCCAAAAGCATATTACATGCCCCCATTCCAAATTTAATTGAGGCATTAGGATGAATGTCATTGTGATGCCTAATGCAAAATGGCTGCATCATGTTGATTTTGACAACCCTAAATCATAATTACCAATATCAACTATAAAAAAAATCATTTTGCACATGTGGTTCAAACTAGGTAATAAGAGCCACTTGCCTTAAGGATTGCATCCTTATACATTACTTAACATTTGTTACATTATCTTAAACTTGTTTTGGGTATTCCATAATCATTAGACTCACTTCAAATTTTGTCAAATGCTCCCATCAATACATCATAAATATTACTGTAGAAGTTCATTCAAAATTTCCAACATCAGCTTAAATAACCACTCAACACAATGGAAATTAAATAATGGCTCCATTCTAAAATGCTTGCTAATACCTAGTTTGGACCTCATAGTGTTTTTATCTCAAATTGTAAGCAAATCTTCAATATGTCTTAAAAGTGCTTGTGTGATGGTTCCTAATGTTGTTTTCTAAGTTTCATGACTAGTCACAAAATGCATTATCCCTAATTCTCACACAATCCAACTAACATGACAAACATTGATGTCGAGGTGTATCAACAAGTCTTCAATGATGATAATGTTTATTTCAACTATCAAATGCATTTTTGTAGTATGTTTTATAGATTCAAACACACCTAATCACGAATGGTGTGGAAATCTATATTGAAACTTGAAAGAGCCTTACTCACCATTTCTCCTCTTGTGGGTCACTTTCATAAGAGTTTACAAATATTCTAGCTTTCTTGGTACATTTGTAAAGGTCTCCATTGGTGTGAATGAGGTTTTCCCCTTCATTAAAAGGTTTAAAATTTTAAAATTTGGAATATTATCATCCCCTACACTAGTATTTTCATGTGGTTCATCAACACCCACTACCTTCATTCTAGTTCTTTAGATATCCCTTTCCATTAAATAGAAACATTAGCATTTTTCACTTGAGCATGCAAGTTCTTTAAAAAATCACATTAAATACCCCTCAAAGACGATTTAGCTCTATAAACATAACTTCCTTATCATCAACCATAATCTATAAGTAATTTGTAGAATATGTGAAACTTTTGGTTTCTTTTGGTTTTTTTTAGCACCTATTGAATAAAAATAACCCAATGTTCCACAATAGGCACAATTCACTAGGAAATTTAATGTTGTGTGCACCTTTAAGGAAAGGTGGCTCACTTTTTATGTCACAATGAATTATTTTGCAAAGCGTCATGCATTTACATCTTATTAACATGCCATAAAATCAATAATCTACTAAGTTTGTGGCTAGATTTAGATTGCTAACTTGAATGAAAAAGTTATATATAAAAATTGCAACATATATATACACCAAATATAGAATAATGAACCCTTGAAATTGAAAAATATGGATTAGTTCTTTGTTTGTGCCTTTATATATACATGCATTTTTATGTATGGTTTTCTTTGGATATCTTATAGGGACTCAATATATGATATATTAAATAAAAAATGAACATAAATGCAAAAAATTTGCTAAAAAACTTTAACCAAGAGAAAAAAGGACTTTTGAATGGCATAAAATCAACCATGTTTTCGTAAATCAATATGATAATCATTTTTGGGTCGATTTGAGTTTTTTTTCTCAAAATGCAAATTAAAAAGTTTTTCTTAATTAATTCTTTTCATGTGAATTTTTAATTCATTAACCACCATGTAATTCTTGATTTGGCCAATGATATCATAGTAGATTATTATTTTAACATTACCGTATGTATTTTTAAGGAGGGGCATATTTAATTAAAATGATCCACCCTAGCTTGCAACCACCTTTTGGTACATTTTTCCTTTAATTTGGCAATGTGTGGACATGCACAACAACCATGTGTTTTACTGCTTAACACAATTGACATCTATTAATATTAATTTTAGAATTATTTAACTATGTTCCCAATCTAATCTTTGTTCCTTTTAAAGAAATTTATATTAAAGTTTCATTTAAAATCTACAACTTCTTTGATGCTAAATCTCCATTAACCCAATCATCCTCTTTTTTTTCCTTCAACACCATTTGTATGGTGTTTCACCTATCTCCTCCAAAACATGTTCTATCTACAATGTAGTTTAATAAGAACCTTTTCCATGTTATTAAAGGTTCTAAACCTCATCCATGTTGATAAAGGTTTTCATCATGCAAATTTTTTGAATTTCATGTCATAATTTTTTCATAATTTATCTTCAATTTTTCGCATTTAAAAATGTGTCATTTCCTAAGCAACCATTACAATTTTCCTAATAAATTTGTACTTTCTACAATAGGGTTTTTATTAATAGACTAAAACTTCATTATCATTCATCCAAATGCAAACAAAAAAAAAAAAAACAACCAAAAATAA